>Ga0193960_1000503_pt1 | contig 16250 bp, 13 predicted proteins | sample FB_3_MG_FD_140338 | JGI IMG/M metagenome (GOLD analysis project Ga0193960, IMG submission 140338) | Microbial mat bacterial communities from the Broadkill River, Lewes, Delaware, United States - FB_3_MG | ecosystem: Environmental > Aquatic > Freshwater > River > Microbial mats | place: USA... | reverse complement strand
GCAGTATCGACAAGTTGCCAGCACTCTTCTACGGTAGTTGCAGCGGGCACTTCAACAAAAGCATGTTTGCCGCTATTCATGGTGTCAACACACATGGGCGTATGCCATAGCCAAGGGGTGGAAATAATCACCATATCAATGTCTTGACGTTCAAGCATTTTTTTATACGCTAAATCAGAGCCCGTATAACGGGCGGGCTTATTAAAGCCTTTGCTTACAACATGGCTTAAAGAAGCGTCGAGTACTTTTTCGTTAGTATCGCAAATTGCAACAATTTCAACACCATCAATATGACAATAATGTTTTACATGACCAGAGCCTCGTTCACCTACGCCAATAAAACCTATACGAACAATGTCCATTTTGGGCACGGTTAATCCCATGACGGATTTTCCTTGGGCAGTAGGTACCTGTACTGTGCTTTCGGTAGTGGTACAACCCGTTGCCATGCCTACACTGACGCCTGCGGCTGCACTAGCTGCAATGGTTTTTAAGAATTGACGGCGATTTTGGCTCATGATTAATTCCTTTGACTCAGTGTTTGAAGTTTTTTTATTGCTTGAGGGGAGATAGTACCCTCTTATCGTTAATGAGTTAAATTTATTTATTCGACTTCAATATACTATTATTCGATCTCAATAAACTAAAGGAAAACTAATGAATTGGGAAGCGTAGAGTGAAACAAGCACCCGATAAGGTCTTGCTTTTGCTGGCCTGAATACTCCCTTTGTGCCAATGCATCACTTTAGCACAAATAGCTAAACCTAAGCCAAAGTGCCCTTGCTCTCGAGGAATGTCGGCATCAAGCTTAACAAAGGGAGTAAAAATAATATCTAATTTGTCCTCTTCAATACCTTTACCGTCATCTTCAATAGTGATTATAAGTTGTTTAGCTTGTTTTTTTATTGTCATTTCAACGGTTGTATTGGCATAACTAATAGCATTGGTTAATAAGTTGGTTAATGCGCGATAGCACCAGTGGTAGTCAAGGATGTGGTGAATGGTTTTTGAGTTATTATCATTTAAATGCACAGTAACGTTTTGTTTTTTAGCTAACGGCAGACAATCATTTTTTACTGAAGATAATAATTCAACAACGGACACTTTACTTTGTTTGAGGTGTAAAGCTTGTCTTTCCATTGAGGCATAATCTAAGAATGCACTGGTCATATCTTCCATACGGGTAAGCTCATGTTCCATACGGTTGAGGTACTCATTCTTTTTGTCGATAGTGGGGGTATCAATTGCTGCTTCTAAGCCGAAACGTAAGCAAGCAATAGGCGTGCGGATATCGTGTGATAAACCACGCGCCAGTATTTTATTGTCGGCGACCAATTTTTCAATTTGGTTGGCCATATTATTAAAACTATTCTCAAACATTTTTATATAAGAGATAGAGCTTGGTTTTATTCTAGCGTCAAGCTGACCTGCGCCAATTTTAGCAGCAGTATGATTTAACAAATAAAGTCGTCTTGTTAGCGGAAATAGCCAAATAATCAAGATACAACATATGCTGATGTATAAAATCATCGTCAGTACAAAGTTAAATGAACTGTCAATTTCAGGTTCATCTGGAATGTCTAACTGTAATAAGAGTTGCGGATGTTTTATTAATGTTTTCAGTAAATACTGCGCATCATTTGTTGCAAGATATAAACTACTTTCTTGTTCTAGTTTTTGATGCAAACTGACAGGTAATGCGATATTTTCACGTGCAATTATTGACACGTCGAACTGATATAACTTATGAAAGTCTTGCAGCTTTTCAGCTAATTGTTCAACTGGCAGTTGATTTAGCTCTTTGCTTAAACCGTTTATTAGTTGGTGATATACATCAGTTGTATAATTTTTTTGATGCGATAGCTGAGCTTGTTCGGCGGTTTCGGCCAACTTATCTAGACCCCAACCAATAATGAATAGAGAGCCTAATACCGTGAAAATAATACTGAGATAAAGGGTACGCATTACGCTAGTAACTCATGTTAAGCTTCGTTATCTGGTTGTTGTGGTGAACTTTCTTGCCATGCATCACTGACAAATAAATAGCCTTTTCCCCATACCGTTTTAAATTTTTGGGGCTTTTGAGGATCGTCATGAAAGACTTTTCTTAAGGTTGATAGCATTACGTCAAAACGACGATCTTGACCGTCATACTCTCTCTTTTTAAGTGCTTTAAACACGGAGTCTCGGTCTACGACTGTACCTGCGCGCTCAGCTAAAAAGGTTAAGAATGAAAATAAACTTGTTGATAACTCAACTTCATTACCTTGATAAGTAACTCGTTTAGCTTCTTGGTTAATTACTAAATCACCAAAGGTAAGTTTGTTTTCAACACTGTTGTTGCGTTGTACTGAGGTTAATTGCCTATTAATTCTGGCGAGTAAGGCGCGTGGGCGTACTGGCTTTATCACGTAGTCATCAGCACCTGCTTCAAGGCCAATAACTTCGTCAAATTCATCGGCACGTGCCGTTAACATTATAATAGGTAACTCTTGGTGTTGTCTTATGGCTCGGCAAACTTCAATACCGTTTAATCCTGGTAACATCACATCGAGTAAGACTAAGTCTATCGATGAGTTAAGGATTACGCCAAGCACTTCATCGCCGCGTGCTTTATGCGTAACTTTAAAGCCTTGTTCAGTTAAATATTCACTAACCCAGCTTGCTAAGCTCATGTCATCTTCAACAAGTAGAATGTGGTGCATAGTGTTTCCTTAATACAGACTAGCTAACCTAGTTGATAGCTTTGTTTATCTAGAATAATCGCCAACGTTTCTTACGAGAGCTTTTTTTATGAAGCCAGCTCACTTTCACTTGAGTTTGCGCTATCACTTGCTCATTCTTAAGGCTTCGAAGTTGATAGATCACTGTTTCATCTGATTCAAATTCAAACTCAAACTGAGCTGTTTTATCATCTTGCCAACAGGCAATTTCTTTTTTATGACCATACTGATATAAGCATAAACTTTGCTTAGTATCGGCCTGCCATTCAAGCTTTATACTGGCAAAGCAGTTTCTTCCTTGTCGTAAAGACACGCATTGTTCAGGTTGAGCAACAAAACTTACTTGTCCAGGTTCTATTTGCTGTATCGACGCTTCTGTTACTTTTGTTAATGCCACGGCTAATGGCATGTTACTGTCTTGTTTTTGTTTCAGTTCTGCAGCACTGCAGGGGAAGCTCAATAAAAACAGCCATAGCAAGACAAGTCCTTTGCCTAGATTAGAATACATATAGCACTCCAACCATCACTTGGGTTACTTGGTTTTCATCAACAATAGGGCTGTCTTTTACATTTGATGAAAAATAACTATGCGTAATTCCTGTATTGAAAGACCAATTTGTTGAAATAGGGTGCTGGGCATATATTTCTGCTTGTGCTCTGTAGCCTTCTTCAGCGGTAAATTCAGGTCTATTCTCATTGGTTTCACCAAAGCTCACGCCAATATAATAATCCATTATATCTTGCGAATAATATGTAAACCCTGCACCTAAATAAATATCCCAATTGCGATGTTGTACTAAGTGACTATAAAAACTATCAAAAATAAAACCTTGAACATGGTCGCCATGCTCATCATTACCAGCATGAGCGGAAGCAATATCAAGTGTTAATAGCGCATTATCAAGATAGTAAGAATAACGTAGCGCTATACCACCTATACTATCTCGCTCGCTAAGACCTTTCAGTTCACTATCATTGCCACCACCATATTCAATCAAGGACTCTGAATCAAAGCCCTCCATATAGCTTTTGATGATGACATCAAGTTGCCAGTCTTCTTCCTCTTGAATGTGGTAGCCCAGTTCAAAACCATCTAGCGCTAAACTCGCTCGTCGTTGATTACTCTGCAGGAAAAAGCCTTTATATGATAAATCCACCCAGATAGCTGGGTGCATATAATGCCATGGCTCTTCCTGTTTAATGCCTGCAATGATTTTAGGGTCATAAACCAATGACAACTCAAGTACTATTTGCCATTCAAATTCACCGGAATCATTTGACTTTTCTGTTGAGCTTTCTGTGTCATCATTTGCAAAACTAGTCTGACTAATCCCGAGGAAAAAGACAGTAAAAATGAGCAAAAGGGCATTTGATAAACGTTGTTTACTTAGCATAGTCACAGGGCATTATTGTTAAAATACTAACATGTTACCATAATGTAACTGTGACTGACTTTGTCCTGCTAGGTTATTTGTTTAAAAAGTGTAAATGCCCTCAATAACTCGCCTTGCTTAAAAACTCATCTTTAAGCCTATGTAAGGAAAGATGCCAATATCCTCTTCACCTGAAATGGTATAATTACTCGGAGAGTCATTGTCTTGCGGATCATAATAATAGCCAGAGATATTCTCTTGAGCCATGGCATTGATCACAGCGAAGGTCCACTGAGCATTCTGTCCAAAATATTGCGTATGATATTTCGCTTCTAAATCTAAGCGATGATAGACAGGCAAGGTTTTGCTATTTAGTTCGCCATAATTTGGGAGGTAATGATCGGGGTAATCAGGATTTTCCCTTAACCCAATAATAGGGGTATATTTTGCACCGCTTCTAACTGTAAGTCGTAGGCCAAAATCCCAATGTTCATTCAGTTGGTAATTAGCAACGACATTCGCCAATAACGGGGTATCTAAATAATATTCAGACGTCGTATTAGTTATTTCATCGGTACGTTCACTTTTAGACCAACTCAATGAAGCCCAGCCATACCAGCCGTTATCTCGCTCTCGCTTTATTACCCATTCAATACCTTTGGCATCACCGGTTAAATCATTGGTGTATTTAATGTCATTTTCTTGTAAGTCATCTGTTGAGCGAGCTAATTCAGTCAGATTCTTTTGGTAAATATCAATGCTAGTAAACCATAAATCAGTTAATTGATATTCAAAGGCTAAAGAGTAATGTGTTGCTTCTGGTGATTTTATCTCTGGGTTGCCGATTTTTCTTAGGGCAGTACCTATGTCAGGAAATCGACTATAAGTGCCTGCTTTTGCTTTAACGGTTAAAGCGTCTGTTGCGTACCAGTTAATTGATAATCGTGGGTGAATAAAGCTTTGCTCAGTGTAATCATCACGCTCAGCTCGTATGCCAAGGTTGACTTGCCAGTTATCGTTAATGTTCCAAATTTCATCAAGGTATATGGCAATATTTTCTACCTCTAGGTTAGTACTGTCTTGTATTCTCTCACCTTTTTGTTGATTACAGTCCGCATCATGATCGGTACAGTAATAAGGAATAATATCAAACTCGTAATCAACCATGCTTTTACTGTAGTCTGCGCCAAAGCCAAGTTTATGATTTTCAAACCAGGCAAGTTGGTAAAAAAAGCGTAAGCTATACTCTTCTTCATCGATATCAATATACTGACCATTACCAAAACTTTGTTTTGATTCTTCTTTGTTATGGCTAGCGACTAAGTGCATTAGTTTCTGCTCTTCACCATAAAACTGCCAAGACAAACTTTGGCTGTCAAAACCCGTTGATATTTTCAAGTCGCCAATGGAGTCTGGATCGACTCTACCAGATTCTGAATTTTCAGAAATATTAATGCCACCGGTATCACTTGCGCCAGAGGCGGTAAAGGTTAACTTATGTGAGTCACCTGCTAGCCATTGATATTTCGCTTGGTAGTCGTCACTGATAGGTGCTTTAAATACGGTATACCCATCTTCTTCTTCGCCTTCAGGTAAGAATAAATGCATTTGGCTTCGTCGGTAAGATAAGTAGAATGCTTGATCTTCAGTGACAGAACCTTCTACCATGACACCGCTTCTAAGCATACTCAAATCTATGGTGGTTAAAATATCTTGATGACGAGGATCTCGTAGCTGCACATCAAAAACGCCGCCTGTTGCATTACCATACTCGCTACCAAAAGCAGCGGGATGAAGCTGAAAATCCCTTATTAAATTTTCATTAAAGATGCTGTCACCAAATAAGTGAAATAAGTAACCAACGGGCATGTCATCAACATAAAAAGCATTATCATCAGGTGAAGAGCCTCTAACAGCCGGTTCTCCGCCACTATCTCCGCCGGCATAAACGATTCCCGGCATACTGTACACTGCGCTAAGTGGATCTCCGCTAATACCTGCAATGTTTAGTAACTCTTGGGTTTCTTCCGTCATTTCACTATTAGCTTGATTACGTTTGCTGGTTACTTCAATGACTTCAATATCTTGTTTTTCTTTTTCGACAGTATCATTTGCTAGCAAAGGGTTGCAGCTACATGATAAAGCGATAGCAAGTGTAAGTTTTGATAAGTGATTAGGCTGCATGGTCGTTGTTTACTTTAATGATTAATAATTGCTTGTATCATGCAAAAAAATGCTGTTTGAAACAGTAATGTAAATGTCAATAAACTGTTTTAGCTTTGTCAGAAAGTGTAAGTGGTCTTTTTTATTGTTCTAGCGCATATCACATTGTGCTTTGAATTGACTTGCGTAAGCTTTCAATTACTATTTCACTATATATTTATCGCGCAACGTAGAGAACAACATGACCACTGCATCACAAGCTTCAAAACCTCGTTTTAACTGGCAAGATCCATTACTTCTTGAGTCACTATTGACTGAAGAGGAGCGCTTAGTCAGAGATAGTGCCCATCAATACTGCCAAGAAAAACTCATGCCACGCATTTTATTGGCAAATCGAAATGAAGAATTTGATGTCAATATTATGAAGGAGTTTGGTGAATTGGGACTACTGGGCGCTACCATTGATGAGAAATATGGTTGTGCAGGGGTAAATTATGTGACTTATGGCTTAATTGCCCGAGAAGTAGAGCGAGTAGATAGTGGCTACCGTAGTGCCATGAGTGTGCAATCCTCTTTGGTAATGCACCCAATACATGCTTATGGCAGTGAAGAACAAAAATTAAAATATTTACCTAAACTTGCCTCAGGTGAATACATTGGCTGTTTTGGTTTAACTGAACCTAATTCAGGTTCTGACCCTGCGAGCATGGCGACGAAAGCTGTTGAAGTAGCAGGCGGATTTAAGCTAACGGGCAGTAAAATGTGGATCACAAACTCTCCGGTTGCTGATGTTTTTATTGTTTGGGCTAAGCTTGAAGGCGTAATTCGAGGCTTTATTCTTGAAAAAGGCATGTCAGGATTATCAGCGCCCAAAATTGAAGGAAAGTTCTCATTACGTGCCTCAATTACGGGGGAGATTGTCATGGATAATGTCTTTGTTCCACAAGAAAACATGCTACCTAATGCTAAAGGTTTATCTGGACCGTTTGGCTGCTTAAACAAAGCGCGCTATGGCATTGCTTGGGGCGCATTAGGTGCGGCAGAGTTTTGCTGGCATGGCGCAAGGCAATACACCTTAGATAGAGAGCAATTTGGTAAACCACTGGCAGCAACACAATTAATTCAAAAGAAACTCGCTGATATGCAAACTGAAATTAGTACGGGTTTAATGGCGTGTTTACAAGTAGGGCGTTTAATGGATGACAATAACCTTGCCCCTGAAGCAATATCGTTAATTAAACGGAACTCTTGCGGTAAAGCCCTTGATATAGCAAGGCAATCCCGTGATATGCATGGGGGAAATGGTGTGAGTGACGAGTTCCATATTATACGCCATGTGATGAACTTAGAAGCTGTTAATACTTACGAGGGTACCCACGATGTACACGCCTTAATTTTAGGCAGGGCGCAAACAGGTATTCAAGCTTTCTTTTAAATAAGTTTGTGCTTTTTTTAGTCAAAGCAGTCTATACTGTTCTGGGTAGGTGAGGTTGATTTAAATTGATTTGAATAAGGGAACTATGATGATTAAGCTTATGATCGTTTCGTTTTTAATAGCAAGTTTAGGTGCGCATGCCGATAGTGATTTACCGAAAATTACTAAGGCTGAGTTATCTGATGAAGTTGCAGGATGTTATATCGCGCATAAACGAGCTAGGACTGACTTTTATAACAAAGGTGATGCTGAAATTTACAAAGAGATTATTGCTCAGTTATCAGGTCAAGATAAAGTACATCGTATTATCAGTATCGCAGAGCGCAAACAAAAGGGTATTGGGTTTGAAGGTGGTGGTAGTGTTAATACTGATCCTAAACGTTATGCAAGCAAATACTGCACTGAAATCGAAGAAAAACTATTGTCTTTGATGGTCGAATAGATTGATTAATTAACGAAACTATCAACAAGGAGGAAATATGAAAATAAAAACAATTGCGGGAACTATATTGCTCATGGCGTCATCGGCAGCGTTTGCTGCCACAGACAATACCGTTGAAACTGATAAAAGTACACTATCAGATGAGATTGCGGGTTGTTATGTTGCGCACAAAAATGCCAACACCGATTTTTTTAAAGCAGGTGAAGCAGAAGTTTATAAAAAAATCATCGCTAAGTTATCAGGTAAAGATAACGTTAACCGTATAGTTAATATTGCTGATCGAAAACAAACGTATGTGCCATTTCCAGGTGGCTCAATGGTTGATCCTAAACGTTATGCAAGCAAATATTGTACAAACATTGAAGAGAAATTACTGTCACTAATGACTGATTAGTTTGAATTCTAGCTACTCAATGATCAAATCAAAAGGTGTGATTTTTATCATGCCTTTTTTTATTTTTACAAAGCCTATTTCTCACCTTTTTATACCTGATAAAATTAAACTTTACAGTGACTGTAAAAAACTCTGAACATGTGACTTCACACTGGTTTGCTATGGTTTAGACAAACCATGATCTTGATCATCGTGTAAATTTATTTCCCTTTTAAAGTGTCAGTAAATTTTAATGTCAAATTCAGGAAAAAAAATGTCCTACGAAGCAAATTTTGGTCAAACCTATAGTGAACAATTACCCACTCTTGGCGAAGTCATGAGAGAGGTCATTCAATTTTTTGGTGGTTCAAGTATTTATGGTGTAGGTGGTGATTTTGCTGCAAACTTGATAGCAGCACTGGGTGAAGACATTGATATTTTTCCGTCAAGTAATGAAATGCATGCGGGCTTTTCTGCTTGTGCACAAGCGGAAGTTTCAGGCATGGGCTTTTGTTTAACTACGTATATGGTGGGGAGTTTACCCTGTACAAGTGCAGCTGCTCTTGCGGTAACTGAAAGTTTACCTGTAGTTTTTATTTCAGGTGCTCCGGCAGAAAGTGAAGTAAACCAATTAGCGATTCATCATACTATTCACCCTAATGCTTCATGGAAAGCTGAATATGACAATGCTCTAGAGGCATTTTCTGCTTTAGGCATGCGTGTTGAAAGGTTACAAGGTCAGCGCCTAGCAGGGCATCCTAATATTGCTGGCCAACGTTTTTATCAAATTGTCGCTGAAGCCTATAAAAACAAACAGCCTGTTTTCATTGAAGTGCCAAGGGATCAAGTGTTTGCAAAAACCCAACCGCTTAAATTACCTCAAGACGTAGATCATATATGCTGTGGTGGCAATGTATTGGGTGGCACTGACCTAGTGGCTCAATCGATTATTGAAAAGCTAAAGCAAGCTAAACATCCACTGCTATATATTGGTGACAGATTAAAACACAATAGTGAATTGAAAAATCTAGTCATTGCTTTTGCCAATAAATTTAATATTCCTTATGCCACAACTTGGTTCGCGAAAGGACTTTTTGATGAAACGGCTTCGCTCTGTTTAGGTGCCTATAATGGTGTATTTAGCCAAACGGCAGGGCGAGATTATATTGAGAACGATATTGATTATGTGATTGATGTGGCAACGAGTATTTTCTCGCAAGATTGTAATGTTGCTTTTGCTACAGGTACGCATGCAATTGAGAAATTTGCCAATAAGACCTTATTAAAAGGTGGCTCATTACTTGAGAAAGATTTAATTGAAATTTTTAATCGTTTACTTGAAAGTGATATGCCACGTTTTAATATTGAAGTGCTAGTTAATAAAGTCGAGCAAGGCGCTGATGTTAATAAACAACAGCAGTTATTAAATACTTCAGATGAAACCACTGATATTGATTTTAATAATTTGGCGAAAACCTTAAATGAGCTTCAACAGCAAAGTCAGAAAACTCACGTATATTTACCAGAAGTGGGCAATTCCTACTTTGCCAGTTACAGTTTAAATGTGAAAGCATCTAAGCTTGGACGCTCTTGGATAACCAACCCTTGGTATGGCGCTATGGGCACCGCTTTACCTTATGCCAGAGTGGTAGCGCAGCATATCAAAGCACATGGTAATACCGAAAGAGCAGTGGTGATAATAGGTGATGGCGGTTTTCATTTTCAATCTAACGAATTAATTCACTTTTTAAAAGATCAAACTAATGTCACTATCATCTATATGCGAAATAACATTTTTCATTTAGGTAAAAGTGGTGATGGTAAAATATATCATTGCAATGATGAGCAATTTAATGTTCATCGTTTAGTGTCTGCCTATCAAGGGCAAAGTCAAACGTGTCAAAGCGTAGCTGATTTTAAAAAGGCGTTTATGGATACTGAAAATGCAGAAGGTATAAACCTAATTGAAGTATTAGCTAAGCCAATAGAAGAAAGACAAAGTAATGAATTACAGCTATTAAACTTATACATAAAGTCGAAAAATGGTAATCCAGAAGCGTTAAGTAAGTGGCAGGAAATTACTCAGTAGCTGAATATTTTAGCTGCTTGTTAGGTACTAGTTTAGGTATTCGTTAAGGTGAACATTACGGTACTTTTCAATGCCTAGACTAGTGTATAAATAGATTGCTTAAGCTTAGTGTCAATGTGTCGATAACTTAGTTATAACTATTGGCAACTGAGTTTAAGTGATGAAGGATTATTTAACCAATATATCAGCAGTAGCTAACTTTGAAAGTGGTAGGAATGCTGTAAATGAGCGTGGCGAATCGCCTAATGCATATAGCCAATCAATTAGTCAGTTAGCAACAAAACAAATAGCTAAGCCGAATAATAGTAATACTAACTCACCGTTAGATATTACTAAACAAAATCAAGTTGATACGGTATCTATATCAAATCAAGCGTCTGAGCAATTGGCTAAAGAGCGAAAAGCGTTAGGACAGGAAATTGCTGAAAAGTTATATGAGATAAATGAACAAGAGTCGGCAAAACAAAGTCAAGACAGTAAAGATCCCCTTGATAAGCTTATCGCTCAAATCAAAGAGCAGATAAAAGAAGTGCAACGTCAGCTGCAAGCATTGCAGCAAGATAAGTCAGAACAAGCAGAAAAGCAACGTGAGCAGCTAAATGGCCAACTTATTGAGTTAAATGCACAGCTGCTGGCTATTTTTGAACAAAAAATGCAAGGTATGAAGCAAAGCTAATTTTTATTAGTCTGAATTGTTGAGCATAAAAAAAAACGGGCCTAGGCCCGTTATTTTATGGTTATCTACTGAATGAGTTATTCAACAATATCCATTTCTTCAATTAAGTTGGTAGCGCCGTCAACATGCTCCATTACCCAAAGCATATAACGAACATCAACATGAATTGAGCGATTCAATTTAGTATCGTAATCCCAATCACCAATGATACTTTCATAAACACCATCAAACACTAAACCAACAAACTCAGCTTTGTCATTTAATGTTGGTGAACCTGAATTACCACCAGTAATATCTAAGGTACCTAAGTAGTTAACAGGTACAGAACCAATCGCGTCTTTTTCGTAACCGCCATAGAATTTCTTCTTGATTAGGTCTAATTGCTTTTTCGGTGCATCAAATGGTGCAATGCCAGTATCTTTAGCAACAATACCTTCAAGGGTAGTATATGGCGTAGCCACTAAGCCGTCTTGAGGTGAGTAACCTTTAACATTACCGTAAGTGATACGTAATGTGCTGTTTGCATCAGCGTATACAGGTAAGTTTTTATCATTAAAGTAAGCAATTAATGCTGCCATGTATTTAGGGCGGTAAGCATTGATGTTACCAGCTAATTCTTTTGATTTATCTTCAATCGCTTTACGCTCTTTGAAGCTAGAAACGGCTAATTTGATGAATGGGTCTTTGCTCTTTTCAAAATCACTAACTGATTTATTCATCCAAGCTAAACGTTGCTCTTGTGAGTTAAGTGTTGTTTTCTTGTACATTTTAGCAAGTTTTTTACGTAAAGCCTTTTCATTAAAGTTTTTCGCCGTTGCTTTGCTTAAACCAAAGAACTTATCAAATGCAGTAATACGATCTGATTTAGGTAATGCAACGTAATGCGTTAACATTGCTACTAAAATCTCGGTATCAATTTTTTCATCGTAACGACGATCTACCGCTTTCATGCCTTGTTCAAATCGAGCGATATCACGTTCTTGATAACCACGTTCACGTTCTAGGTTTGGCTTTTGTTTTTCTATAGCTAAACGATGTAAACGGTTTGCTGTTGTTAGCATTTTGCTATAACGCATGTAACCTGTAATTAAATCACGAGCTTGTTGCGCATCATCCATTTTCAATAGCTTGTCTAAGCCTGATAATGCTTCACCATATTTGGCTTTACGTTTGTCGTTACTGTTTACCCATTGTGATAAGTTACTTTCAAGAGCTTGTTTACGAGCAAAGAATGTTCCTGTGTTAAAACTGTGGATCATAGAGCCATAGTTTTTCGCATAGTTAGCAAGACCCGCTAAAGTACTTTCGTACTTAAGACGTGCTTCACTGCCTTCTTCTGAGTGAGTATGAATTAAATCAATAATCTCTTCACGGTAAGCTTTAGCTTGCGGATAAGTCCAAGTGAATGTGTTCTCTACTTCATAAGCTGTGCGGTAACGATTTGTACGACCAGGATAACCTAGTACCATAATATAGTCGCCATCATCAACACTACTCTTATTCACTTTTAAGTGGTGCTTTGGCTTATAAGGTACATTGTCTTTACTAAAATCAGCTGGCTGACCATCTTTACCCACGTAAGCGCGGTAAAAACCGTAGTCGCCAGTATGTCGTGGCCACATCCAGTTATCAATGTCGCCGCCGTATTTACCAATACTGCTTGCAGGCGCGTGAACTAAACGAACATCACGAATGGTAAGTTGTTTGAATAGGTAATATTCTAATCCACCGTGGAAATTAACTACGCTACAACGGTAGCGATCATCATTTTCACACTCAGCAACAAGCTTTTTAGAATTCTCGTCAATAGCCTTGTAACGTTGGCTACCTGTCATATTGTTACTTAAGCCTGCTTTAACTAGTTTAGTCACTTCAGTAATTTCTTCAGTAACGTAAATGCGGCTGCCTGGTGTTGCTGGTACTTCTTCATCAAGAGATTTTGCTAAAAAGCCATTTTTAAGCAAGTTATTATCTTCTGTTGAGTTGTACTGAATTGAGCCATAAACACAGTGGTGGTTTGTTGCTACTAAGCCTTGATCAGAAACAAAAGAAGCGGTACAGCCACCTAAACTAACAATGGCGCCCATAGGAAAGCCAGTTAAGTCAGTTAGATCATTCGGGTTTAACTTTAAACCTGCTTTAGTTAATTCTTTCGCAATAGTAGGTAGTTGATGTGGTTGCCACATCCCTTCATCAGCTATCGCAGTATGACTAGCAAATGCTAGCGCAGGTAGCATAAGTAGTTTGGTTAATTTTCTCATAGGAAATATCTCAACAGTGTATGTTATTATATTGTTAAATTTTACAGAATGAATTCTGCGTGACAGAGTGAGGACAGTCAAGTTAGTCAGTACTCGAGACTGTCCTAATTAGTAACAAATAGTGTAGAATACATTTTTTATGCATAATTATGTGAAGTAGCTGGATGAATAGTAGCCGAAAACAAATTGAATCTAACCTAGTTCAAGCCTTTAAAAAATTGCTAAAAGAGCAATGTTATGGTTCCCAAGGCCAATTAGCTGATGCCCTTGCTGAGCAAGGCTTTGTGAATATGTCGCAAGCTAAAATATCTCGCCTGTTATCAAAACTTGGTGCGGTAAAAACACGTAATGCAAATAATGAAATGATTTATATTTTGCCTGACGAGCTTGCTGTACCTAAATCTAAGCAATCAATTGAATCTGTGGTTACCAGTGTAAAGCATAATAATATGCAGATTATTGTGAAAACAGGGATCGGTGGAGCACCGCTAATTTCTCGTATGTTAGACAGTATGGGGGAGTCAGCAGGAATTCTAGGTACACTAGCAGGTGATGATACTATTTTTATTGCTCCTGATGATGTACATAATATTGAACAAATAACAGCATCTATTCAACAATTATTGGGTGTAAAAGTTAGCGAGTAGTGATAAACGATTAAACATAGGTCGATGTGGCTTTATGTTTCTTTATTTTTTCTTTCTTATACATATTTTTAACTAGGTTGCTGTTTGACCATGATTAAAGAAAAAGTACCCGATAAACTTATTCTTGCCATAGATAACGGCACACAAAGTGTTAGAGCATTATTATTCGACTTGTCAGGTAATTTAGTCGCTAAAAACCAAGTGACGCTCACGCCTTATTTCTCTCACCAGCCTGGCTGGGCAGAACAAAATGCAGATTACTTTTGGCAAAAGTTGGCGCAATGCTGTCAAGAGTTATGGCAACAAGAGTTAGTTGTTACGCAAGATTTAAAAGACAAAATTATAGCGGTTACGTTAACTACTCAACGCGGTAGTGTCATCAACTTAGATGTGAACGGTAATCCTCTCAGACCAGCCATGCTTTGGCTCGATCAACGCTTAGCAGATAAACCCAAAAGAATGCCTTGGTATTGGCGCATTGCTTTTGCTTGTATTGGTCAATCAAAAGTTATCGAATACTTTCGACGTAAAGCACAAGCAAATTGGATTGAACAGCATCAACCTGATATTTGGCAAAAAACTGATAAGTTTTTATTGCTATCGGGTTATTTAACTTATCAGTTGACCGGGCAGTTCAAAGACTCTGTTGCCAGTATTGTCGGTTATTTACCACTTAATTATAAAAAGCAATGCTGGGCGGGGAAGTTTGATTGGAAATGGAAAGCCTTAAAAATAACCCCTGATATGTTGCCTGACTTAGTCAAGCCAGGAGAATTGCTTGGTATTGTTTCCGAGGAAGCTTCTGTCTTAACTGGTATACCTAAAGGGTTAAAACTTATTGCTAGTGCTTCAGATAAAGCGTGTGAAGTACTTGGCTCTGGCTGTATTTCACCGAGCACAGCAAGTTTAAGTTATGGTACTACAGCAACTATTAATACCAATAACTCACGATATATAGAGCCGCTTCGTTTTATTCCACCGTACCCATCGGCTATACCAAACCACTATAACAGTGAAGTGATGATTTACCGTGGCTTTTGGATGATTAACTGGTTTAAAGAAGAGTTTGGCTTGCTGGAAACTCAACAAGCAGAGGCTTTAGGTGTGAGTCCTGAAAGCTTATTTGATGAACTTGTAGCTAAGGTGCCACCAGGGTCAATGGGGTTAATGTTACAGCCTTATTGGTCTCCTGGATTAAAGAATTTAGAGGCAAAAGGCGCTATATTAGGCTTTGGTGATGTACATAACCGAGCACATGTATATCGAGCTATCCTTGAGGGACTCGCTTATGCGCTACGTGAAGGTAAAGAAAACCTACAAAGAAAACAGAGAAAAAAGATTACTCAATTGATTGTCTCAGGTGGAGGCTCTCAATCTGATGCAGCGTTGCAATTGACTGCTGATATTTTTAATTTGCCAACTCATAGACCGCACACTTATGAAACTTCTGGTTTAGGCGCGGCAATTAACACTGCGGTAGGTATGGGAGTTTATCAGAGTTACGCTGATGCGGTACAAGCTATGACACGCACCGAAGCGAGCTTTTTTCCACAACAAGAAAATGTACAACTTTATGAGCAGTTATATAGCAAAGTGTATAGAAAAATGTATCGTCAACTAAAGCCTATCTACCAGAATATTAAAGAGATTACTGGCTATCCGCAGTAAATACTCTTATTTACTGCGTTTAACATTACTACTTTTTGATTGGCGTAAAGCTAAATTTTTGTCCGCCCAGCGCAGCTTCATACATTAAACCGCCTTTGGCATAAGTGAAGGTTGCCATGCCTTTTTGATAAATACCTTGTTGTTGATTTTTATCACTGTTAACTGCGGCACCTGCAGAAGTACCAGTGGTGCTGGTTTTAGCATTAGCACCGACGGTAATGGCTACTGCTGATGCTTGAGCACTAAATTCAAAATTACCCTTTGTAAAAGCATAGTAGGTTGCTTTGTCTTTGAAAAAAATAATCTCACTAAATGCTTGTCCACCTAGTTGAAAACCAAAGGTTAGCTGAGACATTGTCGTGGTACCTGTTTTCTTTCCTTGTTTGAAAACTGCTCCTGT
>Ga0193960_1000501_pt1 | contig 16267 bp, 16 predicted proteins | sample FB_3_MG_FD_140338 | JGI IMG/M metagenome (GOLD analysis project Ga0193960, IMG submission 140338) | Microbial mat bacterial communities from the Broadkill River, Lewes, Delaware, United States - FB_3_MG | ecosystem: Environmental > Aquatic > Freshwater > River > Microbial mats | place: USA... | reverse complement strand
GCCATTCCGGTGTTTGCCAGTAATAATTTCAGCAACACCTTTGTCCGGTGTGTCTTCGTTATAGACTTCGTCGCGGTAGATAAACTGGATGATGTCGGCATCCTGCTCGATCGCACCGGATTCTCGCAGGTCGGACATCACCGGACGCTTGTTGGGGCGCTGCTCAAGCGAGCGGTTCAACTGCGACAAGGCCACCATCGGACATTCAAATTCCTTGGCGATGGCCTTGAGAGAGCGAGAGATTTCGGAGATTTCCTGAGTTCGGCCTTCGGACTTGCCCGATACCCGCATCAACTGCAGATAATCGACCATGATCATGCCCAAATCGCCATTTTCACGGTAGACCTTACGGGCGCGAGCGCGCATCTCTTGCGGCGTCAGGGCCGGAGTGTCATCAATGTACAGCGGCAGGTCTTTCAGCAAGTTCACCGCTGCTGACAGCTTTGACCAGTCTTCGTCGATCAGTTTGCCGCTACGAATACGGGTCTGGTCAATCTTGCCCAATGACGACAGCATCCTCATCACGAGCGACTCGGAAGGCATCTCCATACTGAACACCAGGCAAGGGCGCTTGGTCGCCAGCAGGGCGTTTTCGACCAGGTTCATGGAAAAGGTGGTTTTACCCATGGAAGGACGTGCCGCAACAATGACCAGATCGGCTTTTTGCAACCCGGAGGTGCGCTCGTCAATGTCCTTAAAGCCCGTGGTCAACCCCGTCAGGCCTTCCGGCTGATTGAACATCTTGTCCAGTTGTTCCAGGGTATTTTGCAGGATCGGTTTCACCCGTTCCGGGCCACCGTCCTTGCGATTGCCTTCAGCGATTTCAGCAATGGCTTTTTCGGCATCGGACAACAGCGTCAGGCTCTCTTCACCATCGGGGCGATAGGCCTTTTCCATCATATCGGTGGCGGCTTCAATCAAGCGCCGTTGCTGCGCCCGCTCACGCACAATGTCGGCGTAGGCTTCGCAGTTATCGATGGAGGGCGTCATATCCACCAGGTGGGCCAGATATCCGGCTCCACCGGCGTTATCCAACTGGCTGCGTTCTTCCAGTTCCTCAGCCACAGTGACCACATCAATGGCTTGTTCAACCGATGATAAATGGGCAATGGCTCGGAAAATCAGGCGATGATCGTGACGATAAAAATCGGCATCCTGTACCGACTCACTGACACTTTCCCAGGCTCTCTGATCCAGCATCAGGGCACCCAGAACCGACTGCTCCGCTTCAACCGAATGAGGAGGTGTGCGAATGGAAGAACCGGCTTCCATTTCGTCCTGAAGGTAGTCATCGTTCATGGAATTACTCAAAGAAAAAAACCATTGGAGAGCGCCTTGCAGCGTATGTCACCCGAGCGCAGATGAACAGACAGAAAAAAGGCACTAGAGGGGGAAACCAATAGTGCCTTTTCTGCATCAGTTGACCGCAGGGCGGTCAGGATACTTATTCTGCAACAACGTGCAGCTTCAGTACCGCGTCCACTTCCGGGTGCAGGTGGATCGTCACATCAACTTCACCAACGGCACGGATTGGGCCGCTTGGCAGACGAACTTCGGCTTTAGCCAGTTCAACGCCAGCCTGAGTAGACAGTTCAGCGATGTCACGGTTGCCCAGAGAACCAAACAGCTTGCCTTCTTCGCCAGCGCGAACAGCAACAGACAGTTCGATTTCTTCGATGCGCTCTTTACGAGCTTGTGCAGTTGCCAGAGCAGAAGCAGCAGACGCTTCCAGTTCTGCACGACGTGCTTCGAAGTGTTCGATGTTGGTTTTGGTCGCTGGGACGGCCTTGCCTGTTGGAACCAGGAAGTTACGAGCGTAACCTGGCTTAACGTTAACCTTGTCACCCAGCTCGCCCAGATTGGCGATTTTTTCCAGCAGAATAATTTGCATTGTAAATTCCTCATTACAGGGCGGAGGACGCTATTCGTCACCCGACGCCGTGTCTTTTAGTCGCGCGCGAATATCCATCAGGCTATCCACGACCGCTACGAAAATTAGTAATGTGTACATGTAAGGCACAAACAGCACGAGTCCGATATAAATCGGAAACATCCAGTTTGAGCTGGTAGTAGTGATGGACACCACACCATGGAACATCGCCAGCCCGGCCAGAAACAGCGGCACCGTTAACAACGGCAACACACCCACCAGCCCCGGAGCCAACTGACCAGCAGACATCACTGCCAGTAATACCGGCAAAGTGAACCCCAAAGGCAGACGCAACGTTTGAAACTCGCGCCCAAAGCCTCCGGGATTAAACAGTAACGCCTGCCAATACCGTCCCAGTAACAAACACAAAGCTAATACCAGAACGTGCAACGCCGCCAGAACGCCCTCAGTCAGGGGGCCTGTCAGCGTTTGCACAAGAATCAGAAACTCGGGTTCATCAACCAGCGCCTTACTCAACTCTTGCTGAATGCGCTCCACCACGGGGGGTAACACATCGGGCAGCAACAGCGGTAACACCTGGTAGAACACGACACCCACCAGAGTTGCGACCAGCATCGCTATTTCAAGACGAATACTGGCGCGCAACACCAAGGCGGTGATTACGGTGCCCAATGCCACCAACAGCGGCGTCGGATCACCGGCAGCAAACCAGCCAATGGCCGGTAATGCTGACCAGAGCACAACCTGTGCGCTCTCTTTCCAGCCCTGCCGCATCAAAACCAGAGCTACTAAAGCAGCGCCAATCCAGAACAGCAGTGGAATCGCAAAACACGCTGAAATTGCCAAGGTGGCATTCATGCGGCTTTGCATACTCCAGCGGGCCAGGTTGTTCATAGAGTCTTACTCCGGTTGGCAATCAGCAGATCACCAACCTGCCGATCAATTGTCGTGCTGATCAGTGTACGGCAACAGCGCGATATAGCGAGCGCGCTTGATCGCGGTAGAGAGCTGACGCTGGTATTTTGCACGAGTACCAGTGATACGGCTTGGTACGATTTTGCCAGTTTCAGTAACGTAGCCTTTCAGAGTATCCAGATCTTTGTAATCGATCTCGGAAACACCTTCAGCGGTGAAACGGCAGAACTTGCGACGACGGAAAAAACGTGCCATGGGTCAGATCCTCTTATTCAGCTTCGTTATCAGATGCTTCAGCGGTTTCCTGCTGGGCTTCAGCAGGGGCTTCAGCGGCCTTGGCGCGATCTTCGCGAGGCTCACGACGACGGTCTTCACGGCTTTCAGCCGCTTTAACCGGAGACATGTCAGTCACGGCTTCGTCGCGACGGATAACCATGTTACGCAGAATCGCATCGTTGTAACGGAAGTTGGTAGTCAGCTCTTCCAGAGCTTCCTGAGTACACTCAACATTCATCAGAATGTAGTGTGCCTTGTGCAGGTCGTTGATTGGGTAAGCCAGGTGACGACGGCCCCAATCTTCAAAACGGTGGATGGTACCGTCGGTGGATTCGATAGCTGCGGTGTAACGCTCAACCATCGCTGGAACCTGCTCGCTCTGATCCGGGTGAACCAGAAAAACGATTTCGTAGTGACGCATTGTCAGCTCCTTGTGGGTTTTAGCCTTCCGGCCCATCCGGTAAGGCAAGGAGTCCACATTCAAGCCGTTATTGGTATAAAACCGATTCGGGCAAAAAACGTGGATAAAAAGGAGCGCGGAGGGTAGCAAAACAGGTGCGTTAGTTCAATCGAAACCATCCAGCATATTTAACGGCACCAACCTGACGCAGGGTGCGACACCCTGCCACATCCCACACTAGGTAAAACCGGTCTACTATGACGTTATCGAGCTATGAGGGTGGCTCGAATTGCTCTTCTTCTCGTTATCGGATTGGCTTCTGGTCAAAGGGCCAATCCGGTAGCACCTTTTCTTTTCATCTTCTTATTCTGAACCTCTCTTTTTATTCTGAACCTCTTTTCCTTCTGAAACTGCCCAGCACACTCGCCAGCACCATCACACACATCCGCTCAGCGCACGATCACAGCCGATACGGGGTACACTGCCGCTTCCCTAGTCGATGACCCGAGACCCACCATGTCTGTACAAACCTCAAATGATCTGGAAATTTATTTACTCAAAGCCGACGTCGATGCACTGGAAAGCTGGCTAAGCAACACACTGGGCGAAATTCAAGCAGATTCTGGCGACAATCAGACGCACCGCTGGACACACCTTGCCAGTGGCATGCGCATTATTTTCACCCCCAAGGCCGACGGCAACTTTGGCTGCTTGTGGTTCAAAACCAATGACACGCCCTGGTCAGACGATCTGGCGTGTGCCCGTGCCGCTCATTCAGCTCTGAACGTTGAGGTGCGCTGCGCATCCACAGAATGGAACGAAACCGCCTCCGACGACAGTCCAGCCTGGGTCAAACTGATTCGCGGAGAAGAGAAACTTTTTGACTGGCACTGACACACATCACAAAGCGAATACAAAAGATCTTGCATTTGATAATAATTCTCATTAAAGTCTTTTTCGACTTCAACAGGGATTATCGTCATGAACACCAACGTCTATTCATTTCCGGTCGCCCCCGCTCATATCGCGGCCTTTCCAACCGCCAAACCGGGTTCCAGTCAGGAGCAAATTCAGCGTTTGGAGCAGTTGGAGTTTTCCTTACAAAACAGCCAAAGCGATGTCAGCTTGCGTCGCTGGCTGGATGAATACATGGATATCGGCCTTGAGTTGGCCGATCTGGCACGCCGAAAGAATCAGAAGGTGTTGCAGGAAAGCTGGCTCAAGCGTGTGTATCGCTTCTTGCGCGATACCGCCTTTCGCCATAACAGTCGCCCCATATTCCGCCACTATTGTCTGGAATACCTGTACCAACCCTATTTTGCTCTGCGTTACGTGTATCAATCGGACGACAATGGTGATCAGAAAATTCGACGACTGAACAAAGATCTGGAGGTCATTGCACGCTACGTGCTGTGACCCCGAACCAATCACGGATTGAGGGTGGGCACGGACGCCATTAATAAACCCTGGACAGCAACATCCAACCGCAATACCTGAGAACCACCCAACTTATTCAACGCAGTGAGCGCTTGCGGGCTGTTGCAAGCAGGAGTGAGAGTATGAACATCGCCATCCTGTACGACAGCAGTTGCCGCTGCTCCAACACCCTGGCCGACATTCTGGAAAAGAGCATTGATTGGGCCACGGTTGATTTGTGCAACTTGCTAACGGCGACAGAAGACGATGTGCCTCACACCAAACACCTGATTCTGGCCCTGCCCATGCACGCATTCGGCAACCCGGAGCGTCCCTGGGAAGACGCCTGGCCGGTGCTCTCCCGCGTTAGCTATCGACATCGACACATAGTGATCTGCGGCCTGGGCACCGAGTTTTGTTTTGACGACGACCGCCTGATGGCACTGGAGAATCTGCAACAGGCGTTTCATAACCTCGGAGCCAGTGTCATCAGCCAGCTACCGGATGCTCTGTCCTATTGCCGCTCCGGTTCAGACAACGATGATCCTTATCATCTGATTTACCCCCAGGCGGACAGCATTCATCAACGCAAGCTGATGCCCGGCATGATGCAGCGCTGGATACAGGACTTGAGGTCATCCCTGCAGCAACCGTCATTCCAGTCATCTGCGTCTGTTTAGTCGGTGTTTATCAAAGGCATCGACTCCACTCAAATGGTGCGGGTCGGGAAACGAAACATAAAAATGAACAATCTCCAGCGTGCCAGTTTAATATTGGCACAAGCCTTTGAAGCTTCAAAGTCAACTGAAACACCAAGCGTCCTCAACTTCTACTTGTCCAGAATTAACGTCTTCCCAGATTTTCTTGAATTCCTGTAAGTACGGATACTCATTCAAAAAATCCCTCAATTTTAAAACCGCTTCAGCTCGTCCCGTTCCATCTTCAATAGATGTGTCATAGTTAAAAATACAATAAAGAGATTTTTTATACAGATCATCATTCACTTGATACTTCATTGATTCAATAAATTCTGCTTCAGCTTTTGAATCAAAATTAGTAAAAATCCACTCAAGCACATCGAGATTTCGATATAAGCAAGTCTGAGTAACAACTGATTTTGAATCACACAATAACCAGTGACGAAAATATAAAAAACTAACATATGTTTGATAGTAGCACAGCACTTTAGGACGTCTAGGAAAACCTAGGATAGAGAATTCTCCCAACATGGAGAATAATCGGCTTCTAAATAAATCATAATTACTTATCCATGCTCGAAACATGGCTATATTTTTCACACCGACGATTATAGCATCAGTCTCATTCAATACAAGCCTTGGGTCAACTATCCATCTGAACTCGGAATATAAAAAACAATCCCAACCTAATAAGTCTTTAAAATGAATAATCTCTAGATTTAAATATAAACGACACACTCCAGTCAAAACGTCAACATCACTACTAGGGTGAAGCCATAAAAATACAAAAATATCTACATGCCTTTTACTACCACCCCAATTCTTGTATTTCTCCCAATTAGGCATCTTCCCTTTCATAAAATACTGTTTGATCACATTCACTTCTGACTTACGGCGGCCTGGAGCCAACTTTTTTTCAATAGCTGGCCAAGCCGCCTTTCGTTCTGCGACCCAGGCTTTGTCTTTCAGTTTCCAGTAGGATGTATCAATACTATTAAGTTCCATTTTCATATTCCTTTTAACTGCCTGACTTTATATGGCTTGATTTAAATGACGAAGCAAACCCAATGTATCCTGCTTTAAAAAACTGGGCGAGAAGCAAGGTGAAAGCCATGTATTTTCTGGGAGCAAAGAATATATCGACACAAAGGAGATACGACTTATTGACTCAGAAAATACAATTAAAAACAAACTATGACATTTCAATATTTTTTATCTCTAGCCAAACCTTTCGCAACTCCAAAGGTAAATCTTCACTTTCAAACACCGCAAGTAGTTTATTGTAAAGCTCCAATTGAATTTCACTGAATATAGAGTTTTTTCGAATAGATAAGAATTTCCTAAAAAAATCAGCAACATTATCTTTTTCAACAACTCGGACATCTCTGGAAAATTCTATATCTTCAACCGCTACCATCGTCATATTTTCAATCCACCACTCAAGAGCTGGATCAAATCTAACCCAATAAATTGCCCTAAATGGTTTGAACTGAGATTCTTTTATAGATATCCAGTCAATAGCTCCTCTCAAATTCCAAAACCACATTCTGGAATACTGATACTCTGATATTTCTTCATTTCCAACTGTTTTCCCCGACCTTTTTCTCTGACCTAGGAACATAGCTTTGAAAATAGTTTGAACATCCTTCTCATCTATATAAAGATAAATTGGTTTTTTGAAGTTGGTGTTATGGGCGCAGCTATCTAAGAATTCAAAAAACAAACTATAACCAGCTGAAACATCTTCATTGAGGGGAAATTTTGAATTCATATAAATTTCAAAAAGACATTTCATATCAGCTTCATTTTGGCTAGGATGCAACCATAGAAACGTGAATAAATCCAAATGACGATACGTGCTATGGACACTATCCCAATCCTGATATTTTTTCCAATTAGGAAGAGCTCCCTTTAGGAAATAATTTTTGATTGGTGTTAATGCAAATTTAGTAGGTTTAGCATGATCCTTCAATACAGGCTCAAGCTTATCCCATTGTTTCTTTCGGTTTTTGACCCACTCGGAGTTATCTAACTGCCAGGCATCGTTTGTAAATTTATCTAATGAGTCCATACAAATTCCTTATCAAATATTTTCCATAACACCAGCACACCGAAATAACGCCACATAGGCCATTATTATTTATTCCACCATGTCATGATGGTGTCAATAACTGTTCTGGATTTCCAATCAATTCAAACTTATATACTTCAATATCAATAGTCTTCCCAAGACACACTAACCTGACAAGTCGCATCCTTGCAACTTATGTTCATTGTCTCTTATTGACTATCCATAACCTCTGGCATCGACTCCACCTGAATGGTGCGGGTCGGGAACGCACAATCGGCTCCTTCGGCGTGGATGATGCCCATAATCTGCAACAGCACATCCTGCTTGATTCGATGATAAGTCGCCCAGTCGGTAGTTTTGGTGAAGCAGTAGATAAAGAAGTCGAGGCTGGAAGGGCCGTAGCTGTTGAAGTTGACCATCACAATCTGATTCGTTGCGATGTCCGGGTGAGCCCTGAGCATCTGCTCGACCTTTTCCAACACCGTCGCCATCTTGCCGGAATCCTGATAACGCAGGCCGATGGTTTCCTTGATACGACGATTGCTCATCCGGGACGGGTTCTCAACAGAAATACTGGAAAAAACCGCATTGGGCACGTACAGAGGGCGTTTATCGAAGGTGCGAATGCAGGTGACGCGAAAGCCGATTTTTTCCACCGTGCCTTCAATATTCCGATCCGGTGAACGAACCCAGTCACCCACCTTGAACGGGCGATCCATGTAGATAATGAAGGAGCCGAAAAAGTTGGCGAGTAAATCCTTGGCGGCCATGCCCACAATCAGACCACCCACACCACCGAAGGCTAACATCCCGGAAATGGTAATGCCCATCACCTGCAGCACCGGCAGAATGATCACCACCGACACCATCACCTTGGCCAAATTGCCCACCAGTTGCACGGTATTGGCATCGTGCCCCTGTTCCGTCTGGCGTGTTTCAAGCCGACCAATCAAGCGCCAGGCCGTCCAGGCAATCAGGAAAATCAGCACCAGTTGGCGACCAACCATCAGGCTGTTACCCATCCCGGAGCCGAAGTGTTGTGCGGAGAGATCCGCGATCCAGAACAACCCGACCACCAGAATGATCCAGTTAACGGGCACACCAATCGCATCCAGCAACGTGTGGCTCAAACCTTTCGATGCCTTTAAGACACGCTGCATCATGCGCTTGCGAACATTGCGCCAAAGCACACTGGCCACTATCACGACCAGAATGGCAACGCCGACTTCCAATAACCAGCCATCGTGCCGGGCCAGCAAATCACGCCACCATTCCAGGTACATCCACTCGGTCATAACTACCTCTATGCTGTTGTCTGATCAATCCGCGACAAAGCATAGACGATGCCGATTAACTGCGCTGTCGAACCGCTTCAAACAAACAGATACCCGTCGCCACCGACACATTGACCGAGCTGACTTCTCCGGCCATTGGAATGTTGATCAGGTGATCGCAATGCTCGCGGGTCAGGCGGCGCATACCCGCTCCTTCAGCACCCATCACCAGCGCCAGCGGCCCTTTGAGGTCTTGCTGAAAGATCGGCGTTGCCGACTCACCAGCGGTGCCGATGATCCAGATACCACGCTCCTGCAGGTCTTTCATGGTGCGCGCCAGGTTCGTTACCTGAACGTAGGGCACCACTTCTGCCGCACCGCACGCCACCTTGGCTGCCGTCGCGTTCATGGGCGCGGACTTGTCCTTGGGTGCAATCACCACATGCACACCCGCCGCATCAGCGGTACGAATGCAGGCACCGAGGTTGTGCGGATCGGTAACGCCATCCAGAATCAGCACAAACGGCGTGCCGTCGATGGCATCCAGAATCTGCGGCAACTGACGCTCACTGGCACCCTGCAAGGGTTTTCGGAAGGCAACAACACCCTGATGATTGCCATCGGCCTTTTGATTCAACAGCCCCTTGTCCGCTTCCCGGATGGATAAACCGTGCGCAACGGCGGTATCAAGTACCTTTTGCATACGCTGGTCGGCCCGGCCTTTTTGAACCCAGAGTTCCACCACCTGATCCGGGCTACGCTGGAGCAGGGTCAATACGGCGTGCAAGCCGTAAACCGCTTCAAGTTTCATGCACATATCTCTAAACAAAATCGGCCCTGAAACGGGCCGTGGAATGACTTACTTTTTCTTGCGTGTTTTTTTCGCAGCCTGACCGGTCAATTGCTTCGACCCGGTTGCTGCCTGGGCTTTTGAGCTTCCGGCCCGAGACGGTGCTTTACCGCGCCCCTTCAGCTTTTTACGCTTTTTGAGCTTTTTCTTTTCGGCACCTTCTGCAGCGGGCTTGCTCCCGGAAGGTTTCTTGCGCAGCGGTGCAGGTTCCAGCGTTTTTTCCTGCACCTGTCCGTCGCCTTTGCGCGTGCGTTTACGAGGCAGGCGCGCCGGTTTTGGCTCATCTTCAAAGGTTGAGCGGTTCCGATTGACGGGAGCGGTCGCCAGTTCAAAATCGACCTTGCGCTCATCCAGATCGACGCCCGTCACTTGTACCCACAAGCCGTCACCAAGGCGGAAACTGCGGCGAGTACGTTCACCCGTCAGGCGATGGCGTACCGAATCAAACTGGTAGTAGTCATTCTGCAGGCTGGAAATATGCACCAGGCCTTCCACGTACACATCTTTCAGTTCAACAAACAAACCGAAGCCGGTGACGGCCGAAATAACGCCTTCAAAGACTTCACCGACGCGATCCTGAATGTACTCACACTTGAGGAAGTCATTCACATCACGCGTGGCATCATCCGCCCGGCGCTCGGTCATGGAGCAATGCTCACCCAACTGCAGCACCGCCGCCAGGTCGTAGGGATAAATGGTTTCTTTCGGCAGCGGTTTGGCATCCTCAACCCGAGTCGCATTGCGGCATTCCTGCTCGCTGCGAATCACACTGCGAATGGCGCGATGCACCAGCAAATCCGGGTAACGACGAATGGGCGAAGTAAAGTGCGTATAAGCCGGGTAGGCCAGACCAAAGTGGCCTTCGTTTTCGGGGTGATAAACCGCCTGACTGAGCGAACGCAGCAACACGGTTTGAATCAGATGCGAGTCGGGACGATCCTGAATCCGCTGCAACAAATCCTGATAATGCTTCGGCGTCGGCTGACGAGCATCGCCCAGCGACTTGTCGGACGAGGTCATCGACAGGCCCATTTCACCGAGGAAGGAAAACAGGTTTTCCAGTTTCTCGGCTGACGGCCCGGCGTGTACCCGGTACAACCCCGGCACCTTGTATTTCTTGAGGAAGTTGGCCGCACACACGTTAGCCGCCAGCATGCACTCTTCAATCAGCATGTGAGCGTCGTTGCGCTCGGTCGGGACGATTTGCTGAATCTTGCGATTGGCATCGAACTCGATTCGGGTTTCAACCGAATCGAAGTCCATGGCACCGCGTTCTTCGCGCTTCTCGCGCAGCAGCTTGTACAACTGGTAGAGGTTTTCAATATCACCCACCAGCTCGCCGTAATGCGCTCGCCAGGTCTCGCCTTCATCGCTGATTGGCTGCTCCAGCATCGTCCAGACCTTGTTGTAGGTCAGGCGCGCATGGGAATGGATCAGACCTTCCATAAAGCGATAGCCAGAGATCTTGCCCGCTTTGGAGATGGTCATTTCACACACCATCACCAAGCGATCCACGTGCGGGTTCAGCGAGCACAGACCGTTGGACAGTTTTTCTGGCAGCATCGGCACCACAAAGCCGGGGAAGTACACCGAGTTACCACGCAGGTGGCCTTCCTGATCCAGCGCCGAACCCACGTCCACATAATGCGAAACGTCGGCAATGGCGACGTACAGACGCCAGCCACCGGTATTCTTGTTGCGCTCACAGTAAACGGCGTCGTCAAAATCCTTGGCGTCTTCACCATCAATGGTGACAAACGGCAGGTGACGCAAATCGATGCGGCTGGACTTGTCTGCTTCCAGTACTTCTTCTGGCAGTCGAGCGGCTTCCGCAACAACGTCTTCTGACCATTCGTTGGGAATATCGTGGCTGCGAATCGCCACTTCAATTTCCATACCCGGTGCCAGGTGATCACCCAGAACTTCAATGACTTGCCCCATAGGCAAGGAACCCGGCTTGGGCTGATCCGTGAGCATGACGGTTACAAACTGGCCATGGCCAGCGCCATTGCGGGCTTCATCCGGGATAACGATTTCATGCGCGACGCGCTTGTTGTCCGGCTGCACAATGCCAAAGCCGTTGCTGTCACCAAAGCGCGCACCGCCTTGTTCGTAGTAACGCCCCACGACCTGACGGGTGTTGCGTTCCAGCACCTGAACAATCTTGCCTTCCGGGCGACCACGACGGTCATGGCCCAGAATCTGTACCGCAACCTTGTCGCCATGAAACACCTTGCGCATCTGCCGGTTGGACAGATACACATCGTCTTCACCATCGCGCAGTACAAAGCCAAAACCATCCCGGTGGCCCATCACCTTGCCCTGCACCAGACCGGCACGATCCATCGGGAAGAAGTGGTTGCGACGGTTACTCATTAACTGGCCATCACGACACATCGCGATCAGGCGTCGACGCAAGGCTTCCACGCGGCCTTCATCGGTTTCCCCAAACTGTTCGCAGACCTGTTCGTGCGACAGCGGATGCTCTGCCTGATTCAGTAACATCAACAAGGCATCACGGCTGGCAACCGGGTTATCGTATTTCTCGGCTTCAGACGCCGCGTTCGGGTCGACAATAGCGGGCTTTGAAGAGGTTTTGGCAGGCTTGCGGGAATCCGTCAATCTACGGCTCCTTGTCAGGGAGATCGGCTCCTTGCCATGGCAAGGGCGGCCAGATCATCGATAAAGAAAAATTATTGTTGGCTACCAGTATAACCAATTTCCTTTCTGACGCTGGACTCGTTACACGGATTTGAAATTGATCGTGGCACTTTCCCGGCTGGCTCCGGCTTCTTGCACGTTATTGAGGTACTCCTGCCACAGGGTTTCACGGGTCGCACACAGATGGCGCAGGTACTTCCAGTCGTACAGGCCAGAGTCATGGCCATCGTCGAACACCAGCTTCAGCGCGTAGTTGCCCGCCGGTTCCATCCGCAACAACACCACATCCTTCTTGCCGGTTTGCAACACACCGTTACCAACACCGTGACCACGCACTTCAGCCGACGGCGAATACACACGCAAAAATTCAAAACTCAGCGCCGTGGTATTACCGTCAAACGTGAATTCGACACAACGGCTGGACTTACGAACCTTGATGGATTCCGGGGCCATAACATCACTCTGAAAACAGGAAATTGCAGGAAGTGTAGAGAGTATAAACAGAAAGGCTTCCATCAGCCGATGGAAGCCTTGGGGGTATTACAAAATAAACTGGCTCAGATCCTGGTCTTTGGCCAGTACTGCCAGCTTGCTGTCCACGTAAGCGGCATCAATCGTCACCGGGTCGGACAGATCGGTCGCTTCAAAGGAGATGCTTTCCAGCAAGCGCTCCATCAGAGTATGCAGACGACGTGCACCGATGTTTTCGGTGGTTTCGTTCACATCAAAGGCAATCTCGGCAATGCGCTTGATCGCGTCTGGCGTGAAGTCGATTTCCATCTCTTCAGTCGCCATCAATGCCTTGTATTGCTCGGTCAGGGAAGCATTAGGTTCGGTCAGAATGCGCTCGAAATCACGAGGAGTCAGCGCCTGAAGTTCAACCCGAATCGGCAAACGGCCTTGCAGTTCCGGGATCAGATCCGACGGTTTGGCGACATGGAAAGCACCGGATGCCACAAACAGGATGTGATCGGTTTTCACCATGCCGTACTTGGTGCTCACCGTGCTGCCTTCGATCAATGGCAGCAAGTCACGCTGCACACCTTCACGGGAGACATCACCACCGGAGCCACTTTCCTGGCGCTTGGCGACCTTGTCGATTTCATCGATAAAGACGATGCCGTTCTGCTCCACCAGATCAACGGCCTGAGCTTTCAGGTCGTCCATGTTGAGCATTTTAGCGGCTTCTTCATCCTTCAATTGCTTGATGGCGTCCCCAATTTTGAGCTTGCGCTTTTGAGTCTTGTCACCGCCCAGGTTGGAGAACATGTTCTGCAACTGGCTGGTCATTTCTTCCATGCCCGGTGGTGTCATGATTTCCACACCGCCGACTGGCTGCGCCATTTCGATCTCGATTTCCTTGTCATCCAGATCACCGGCCCGCAGCTTTTTGCGGAAAACCTGGCGCGTGCTGTTGTCTTCACGCTTGGGTTCTTCCGTGGTGTCCCAGTTGGTCGCTGGGCGCGGCGGTGGCAGCAAAATATCGAGAATACGTTCTTCGGCGGCTTCTTCCGCACGATGTGAAACCTTGGCCATCTCGGTTTCACGCAGCAACTTGAGACCGGTTTCCATCAGATCACGAATGATGGATTCCACGTCTTTGCCGACGTAGCCCACTTCGGTGAACTTGGTGGCCTCGACCTTGATGAACGGCGCGTTGGCCAGCTTCGCCAGACGACGGGCAATTTCGGTTTTACCCACACCGGTCGGGCCGATCATCAGGATGTTCTTGGGAGTCACTTCTTCGCGCAGTTCCGGTTGCAACTGCATGCGACGCCAGCGGTTACGCAGGGCGATGGCCACGGAACGCTTGGCGTTATCCTGACCAATGATATGGCGATCCAGCTCGTGAACAATTTCTCTTGGGGTCATCTGGCTCATGCCGTCTCTCCGTTCTGGCTGGAGGCGGCGTCCATCTCCAGCGTCTCAATAGTCAGATTCTGATTGGTGAAGACACAAATATCACCGGCAATATTGAGGCTCTTTTCAGCGATGTCACGAGCGCTCAAGTCGGTGTTGTGCAACAGTGCGCGGGCCGCTGCCAGCGCGAAATGGCCGCCGGAACCGACGCCAATCAGATCTTCTTCGGGCTGCACCACGTCACCGTTACCAGTGATGATCAGGGAGGCAGAGTGATCTGCCACCGCCAGAATGGCTTCCAGACGGCGCAAGGCACGGTCGGAGCGCCACTCTTTGGCCAACTCTACCGCAGCGCGCGTCAACTGCCCGTGATGTTTTTGTAACTGGGCTTCAAACTTCTCGAACAGGGTGAAAGCGTCTGCCGTGCCTCCGGCAAAACCGGCTATTACCTGATTGTTGTAGAGGCGACGAACCTTGCGGGCATTCCCTTTCATCACTGTGTTGCCCAGGGATACCTGGCCATCACCGCCAATCACTACCTGATTGCCGCGTCGTACCGATACAATCGTTGTCATTTCGTTACCCTGATGTCTCTGTGTCAAACCACGAATATGGGGACGCCACTGCCAGAATACAACGGTCTGACAATCTTGCACTGGCTCTCAAACCCTGATGGAACCTGCGACTATAATTCTAATCGAATAACCACTGAACGATCACCATGCTACCTTGTTGCAGGAATATTGACTGCCGTCTCTGGACAGCACCGCCTGCCTCAGTATGCTGGCATGGAATCCATAACAACCATTCGCTATTCTCAGCACCTACCTAAACCAACGTCGCTGATGCGAGTTCAAGGAGACGAATATGACCAAACTGCGCACTCTGGCTGCCGTGGCAACAGCCGCCCTGCTGGTCGCCTGTTCATCCAATAAACCGATTGAAGAACCTGTGGTCGGCTGCATCTACGCAGACGGTTCCGGCAAAGCTGCCCCGGAATGGGTGTGTGGTGCTCCCGTGGAAGGCTACGAGCTGAGCGCGGTTGGTTACGCCGACAAATCCGCTGCTGGCCCGAACTTCATGAAGCAAATGGCCTCTACCGCTGCGCGCGTTGAGCTGGCTCAGATCATGAAAGTAGAAGTTCAGAACATGGTCAAACAGTACGCCGAAACCACCGGTGCTGGCGACTCCGAGACTGTAGACAAGGTCAACAGCTCCGTCACCAGACAAGTGACCAAGGAATCTCTGGTCGGTTCGCGCATCATTCGCCAGCAACCCACTCCAAGCGGCGGTGTTGTCGTGCTGGTCGGCCTGAACGCTGACAGTGTTGGTCAGGTGGCCGAGCAGGCGCTGAAAAGCTCCATGAACAACAATCGCGCTTTGTGGCAGAAGTTCCAGGCCGAAAAATCGTTTGAAGAACTGGCGGATGAAATCGCCAAAATGCAGTAACAGGCCGCACGCCTGAACTGATCCAGAAACCGGCTTCCCTGCCGGTTTTTGCGTTTTTTATGGCCGCTGTTTCCCTATTCACAAGACAACAACGGCCAATCACAGGAGAGACGGTGATGAACACTCAAGCAACGGCCACACTGACGGCGCTGATGCTGATCGGGCAAGGGTTGGTCTTTTCGGCCACGGCCAACGCCAATAGTCAGGACGACTATCAACGCTGGCTACAAGGCACCCAACAGGAATTCAAGAGTTATCTGGATGCCAACGACAAGGCCTTTCTGGGCTTTCTTAACAAGAAATGGGAAGAAGTCGATGTGCAGAAGGCTCAGGTACGCGACCCTGAACCCAAGCCTGTTACCATGCCGGTGGCCAAACCTATACCGCTTTCTCCACCGTCCAAACCTGAAGCAGCAGGCATATCTGAACCAATAGTCAAAGCCGAACCGGTGCAGCAACCCGCTGCCAAACCCGTGATCAAGTCTGAGCCTGTCTCGCCAGTGCCT
>Ga0193960_1000494_pt1 | contig 16386 bp, 40 predicted proteins | sample FB_3_MG_FD_140338 | JGI IMG/M metagenome (GOLD analysis project Ga0193960, IMG submission 140338) | Microbial mat bacterial communities from the Broadkill River, Lewes, Delaware, United States - FB_3_MG | ecosystem: Environmental > Aquatic > Freshwater > River > Microbial mats | place: USA... | reverse complement strand
TTGAAGCTTCTGCTCTTTTGTTTTGATAAAGAGTTTTGTGGCTATTTTCTTTTGCTTGTTAATTTCTTGTTGCACTTTAACATCTTTTAACAATCTGCTAGCTTGCTGTGCTGCTGTCTTTTTGCTGTAGCCCGCTTCTATAGCGGCTTTAGTGCCCTCTTTACATCCTGTTAAAATAAATGCTTTTATGAATGCGTCTTTCTTTGAATCTGTTACTGACATCTCTAGCCCTGCCTTTGATGTTTAACTCTCTGAGTTATATTGTTAATCGTCGTCTTTCTTTGTTAATTCTTTCTTTAAATCTATAAAATGCTTTATTGCAAGAAGCGTCACCACAACCAAGCCAACTATACTTGTTAACCCTTTAATGATTGGCTCACCATAATCAAGCCATACATTAGAAGTAAAAGCTGCCGTTATAGCTATAGTTGCTTTCGGGTGAGATGCAACCGCCTCAACGGTTTGTTTTATTTCTTCTTTCATTTATTCGGCTCAATCGTCGTCTTATTTTTATACATGATACCACGCGTTTGGCGGCTATCAAAATTAACAAGGCGAACCATAAAAGATTCATCAGATAATCTATTGATTCCATTCGGTAAGGCCCTTGCTAACAAAAATAAAAATTGGATTATTGATATTATCGCATAAATAGCATCATATGTAGTCGGAGACATTCCGATTTTGTAAAGAAGTACGCCGTAAATATTGACTAATATCAAAGAGTACCCAAGATAAGAGACTGCTCTATAGTGCTTATTGAGATTGTAAGCTATCACTAACTCTATAGTTGCACATGATATGTACTTATAAGACGTTGCTATATCTATAACAAATATTAAATACACCGACCATCCGATAAGAAACAATGATGCAGCATACCTAGTGTTAGGTTTAAATAAAAGGCAGACAAAGCCTGCCAATAAAATATACTGCCAAGAGTACATTGTTTATTTCTCTTCTTTTGGTGGCTCTGGTGGATCTTTTGGATCATCACCGTTGCCTCCAGGCATGTTACAAAATTTAATCATAACTATTCCTTACTTCTTGTTTATGGGTCTTTATTATACTACTTTTTATTTGCCTTGTTTAGTATTAGCGTAATTAACGCCAAAACTTGCGCTAACAATAATAGTAAACAGCGTTGTTATAGGGGTAAATAATTCCGTCACTTTACTGGTAGCTACAGCCACTGTATCAGGATTTCCATACCCAAAGAACTCGCAAACAAGCAAAACTAGCGCAACGACAATGTAAATAGTATATAGCTGAGCTACTTTTCTTGACAAATCACGCCTCATCAACCCATTTGGGTCTAGCGCTTTAATCATTAGCGTTTTAGCTTCTGCGCTTTCTTTTTCTGTATCTATCCATTCAGTTGCTATATTTTCTATAGATTTTATAGCACCACCTGTAAAGAATTCATACCAAGCCATAATCAATGCCTCTCTATAGTTAACTTATGCTTTTCACCATCAAGCATATTCATAAGTTTATTATAAGCTTTTCCGCTAGCAAGACCAGCAATGTTATCATTTAGCGTACCAAAATAACTACAAGGTAGTATACACCCCTCGGTATCATTAACTGTATTACCTTTGTGGAATAATATATGCGACCTTCCTACTACGTCAGCAACCTCATATGTCAATCCGAATCTATTAGAGTTAACTGGATTTATTTTATATTCACCAGCAGGAATGCAGCTTATATTTCTTGTGTTTTTCACCCACGGCAGTTCGATAGCTCTGCATATCAATTCACCATCAATATAAAGCTTTCCTAGTGTTACTTGATTAGCGTCAAATGTTATTAATTTTAAATCCATCTTCTTAACCCTCAACTTATCTGTGTTTGTAATTATCACTTTAAACGGCTGACTAATACACATAGTTAAACGTGTATATGTTTGAGCCTATTATTAATGCAGCAATTATTACAGTTAGTATTGTTGCTGCTATGTATTCTTTAGTGTGTTTGTGCATAATTCCTCCTTTCCGCAGGAAAACCGTGCCAACTTGTAATTTACTTTATGTAGCAGCAACTTACCTTATCTGGTCTAATGTGTGAAAATGGGAAACATTCCCGTTAATTACAGTGTTATGTGTACTTAGTCATCGACCGATGCCAATCGCTCATCTTTCTACACCAAACAGCACCATTATTTATATTTTCATAAACAACTGTAATAGGGTACTCTTTCGGCCTTTCGGTTCGTGTGTTAGCTAATGCTATCACTTTATACTTATTGCCATTCCTGTGCGCCCACAATGAACCTAAGATCACATCACACATAACAACAGGCTTAATCGGACTTGCTACAGCTTGCTCCTTTTGTTCGTTCATCGTTTTATCTCCGTTATTTACTCGTTTTAATATTTGCGCTCACAATCCGCAAGCGCGGTTAGCCTAAAGGTTATGTGTCTACTCTTTCTAGCACAGTGCAGCCGTTGACTTGTGAAACCTTGAAAATCACACCGTTGGCATTAGCCAGTTCGTAAAGCGCTTTGCCTGTGTATTTTTTACCGTGGATATTCCAAATATCTGTCACTGGGTCATAAGCCAAACTACTCCGTACAAGCCATTGGATAGGAAATAAAATAGCCCTAACAATAATCTTCATCGTGCCAAGCGCCTGCCCTTCTGGGTGATTTCTCAGTACCCACCTAAAAATTTTCTCTCTCACTTTTATATCCTCTTTACTTAATTACACATAACAAATCAATAAATTATGACTCGCTACAGTTTGTTCCAAACTTCCACTCACATATTATTGTGAGGTTATGCGGATTTGCGCAACTCTGCTAGTTTTGCGTTAATTGCATCATGTTCCGCTGGTGTTGCCCAATATGGGCGCTTAACCTTGCCCTCTGCTTCGCGCCTTGCTTTTAGTTCGGCTTGGCGCTCTTTGTCTGATTTACTCATGCTGAAAACATATACCCATTGTGTGTGTGGTGTTTCTTTGTTTTATCTTTAGTTAGAAATGTTACAAGCTTACCGTTGTGATATATATGCGCAGTGCTTTTATCTGCCAAACGATCCATATAGTTTTTAATTATATAAGCCTCTGCCTTTGTTAAGTTCTCAGCTTCAAGCTTAAAAGGGTTGGTATTATTTACTGTTACGTTATAAGTGAACATTTTATTTCTTCCGTTGCGTTGTTGATGTAGTAACTATAATATACCGTTAGCGCTAACGCAAGTATAAAAGTAAAATAAATTAAATATCCGCATAACAAACCAAATAAAGGGACAAGGCAAGCTCGCCCGTTTTTGTGAGGTTAGGTGTTTAGCATTTTGCCGCTTCTTATGTCTTGGCATTCTTGTGATAAACACCCTAAAGAAAACCATTCTGGCTCCTTTTCTCCAATATCACCAATAGCACAAACCTTTTTAACCTCACTACCATCTTTCATTGTGACTTCAAGCATTGGTGTTGCCCAATCACTACCAGAAATCCCGCCAATCTTTAATTTTTCATCATCTAAATTTTCGGTAAAAATACCACCTTCAAAAACGGTTTGAGCCGTCCAGAACCAATCTTCTTCCATACCAATAGTTGCGCTTTCAATTAAGTCGCTGTGCATCTGTATATATTTCTTTGCTGCTTTAAAATCATAGTTTGCCATCTTTCTTTCTCCATTGTTTTAATCTGCAATTATTGCAACAATACTTCGCTCGTTTCGTACCATAAAACTCATTGTCACATTCTTTATTCTGGCACTTCTTTTTCTCAATCATAGGTATAGTGTAACGCAGTTTCGTTTCATGTCAAGAAATAAAAAGGTGCAATCCAAAAGAAAACACCTAACAACCAATTCCACAAGGAATTTAACAGTCGGCTATCGCCTATAGAGCCTGTTAAATCCTGTGAATAATAAAGGTTAGTTGGAATTAGTTAATCTACTTCTTAGGCTCATCAATACATCCCGGTCAACACTGTCAAATAAATCATGTTCATGGCTAAATCTTTCATCGCCAGCGTATTTAGTGCAAGCATTTAGCAGCATATCAATAAGCTCTACCATCAATTTACAACTAACAACAGGCTCAATCGGACTTGCTACAGTTGGTTTTTCTGTTAAATCTATGGTGTTTGCAAACTCTTCAATATTCATATTTAATCTCCGTTTTATTTATCCGCAAGCGCGGTTAGCCTAAAGGTTATATTACTTTTGCGTAAATTAATAATTCATCAACCGCTTTATCTATATCATCAGACCAGCTCCAGTGCGAAAGATCACAAAGACAGTGTATTTCATCAATGCTCGCGCTTATCCCTCTTTTGTTAAACTCCACTGCTAACTCATCAAGCTGCTCAACTATAAAGTCTTGCCTTTTTATTTTTAACTTCTTCATTATTCAATCTCCTATCGTAATATAACAACTCAAATCAGCGCGACAAATAACAGCTTGTCGCTTCGCTCTGGCACTTTATATTTGCACCTGTTTGCAAGGTTAGCAGGAATTACTTAATCCCAAGTATTCCATCCTCGCACCCGTAAGGTTCAACATCATTTTTGTAAATAACCTCACACATCTCAGTGTCGAAAACCTGAACCCATTCTATATCGCAATGGCGATCTTCGTCCCATTCTAAATCTTCCTCTTTGACCTTGTAGGTTATAGCTTCTTGACCTATTAACTCAACAGCTATTTGTATTGCGCAACTTTTATCTTCGTGCGTCTCAATTAAGTCTTTTGCTCCGCCGTTTGCGTAAAAGCACTCACCACCAAAAATCAAAAACATTCTTTTTCTCCATTAATTTTAGTATTTAATAATTCACTGCTAACAACCAATTCAATCGGATTTTCAACCGCTTAATAATTTTGGTTATATTGCCTTTAGATTTTCCACGTATTTATCTATAAACATATAACCAAGATTGTTTTGATCTTTTAATTCTTTACTGTATTTTGTCAAATCATCAATTAAAAAAGCGTTACATTCATCTTCTGTTCTTATGTTTAGGTTGTTTTTTATTGTTACTGTATTCTGTGCAATTCGACAAGCAAGCAATGGCAAGCCAATAGTGTTACTAATCATCATATCACTAGCGTTTTCAAACTTATCTAACATTGCATCAATATCTTTATTCATTCTCTTATTTCCTTTCGTGTAATCGGCAAATATAACAAGGCAATCAAGCGCGATTTCGCAAGCTCAACTCCTTATCGCTATGGTTATGCGGATTTGCGTAACTCTGCTAGTGTAGCGTTAATCACATCATGTTCCGCTAGTGTCGCCCAATATGGGCGCTTAACTTTACCTTCTGCTTCGCGCCTTGATTTTAGCTCGGCTTGGCGCTCTTTGTCTGATTTACTCACTTATTTAACCTTATGTTATTAACAGACCTATCTTCAAATTTATTGCAATCAAGGTGCTGTTCAAAATCTTTAAATATGTACTTGATTTCTGTGTTAACTGGCGCAATTTCAGGGAGCCTTCCCATGTTTGCTGGGTGCTTGGGTGTTACAGTGCAGCTTCCACCTTTAAAGTCTAATGATTCAATACGTACATACTCTATGTAATTATACCTATCCACTTGTCGCACTAGCCCTAACTTTGTGTGAGGATCTTTATCCATGACGATCCATGCGTTCAGTAGTTTATTATGGTGCTCTAGCCTTTCTAGCCTCTCAAGTACGGCAGGCATCAACTCACTAGTAGCTTTTAACTCCCTATGCCTAATTTGGCTTTTAGTTAGTTTAGTCATTGTAATAATCACTTGTATAGTCAAGCTCAGGGAATTGTTCACAACAACAAGCAAAGAGCCTGTGCATTCTTTTTTCATAACCGCCATGTGTGTATTCTTCAGGAATCAAGTTATACCCGTTATTTTTTACAATTCGTTTGGTAGCCTCTATTATTTCATTTCGCTTTAAATCCTTTAGATCACCAAGATTTTCAAACTCTCCATCTTCATGTTTCATTAATGCGAATATTTCCTCGACTGTAAAGCTAACCTCAAACCTAAGCTTTATACATAAAGACCCATCTGATTTTCTTTTGTATACCTTCATCTTATTTCTTCCGTTGCGTTGTTGATGCAGTAACTATAATCCATCGTTAGCGCTAACGCAAGTATTAATATCAATTAAATTAAATCCGCATAACAAGGTTTTCAAAAGGACTAAAACAGTTGGTCGCTTTTGGTTGTCCTTGTTATGTAATTAAATTTAGTGTTCGTTTCGTTTTAGCCTATTAAAACGAGGTTAGAAAGAATTACTCAAACCAAAACGATATTCCGTCTTTGGCTATGCTCTCTATATTGTGCACCTCTTTATCGTGAGCGTTATCAACATCACAGTTACATAATAAATTTTCGTAATTTAAGTTCTCTAACTCATCGTCAGGCCAATCTATATATTCTTCAACTGAAACTGTGTATCTAACTTTTAATCTAGCCATTCTTTTGTTCCTTATCTTTTGGTTAATTCGTAATTCAATTTCTAACAACACGCTTAATGCGCTCATTCTTCGCTGTGACCAGTACAGTTCGCTTCGCTCCTAAACGTATTTGCGCCATTAATGCGAGGTTATGTTACTAAACCAAGTCCACATTTTCACATCGAACCCAAAAATGATCATCGTGACATTCTTTATCAACTAAACATAATAGCCCCTCTGTAAAACTAACGCTACGTATGTCATAAATAACACTATCGTAAATAGCTCTCATATGTGCGCCAAACCCAGTTTTGTTAAATTCTTCTCTAGTCATTTCTTTCTCCAGTTCAATATTTGTAGTGGTAACATAACAACCAAATAAACTGGGACGTGTAACGCCCGTTATTTAAAAGGTTATGTGTCTTTGTTTTCTATTGCTATGATAGCTACAACAATAAACATTATCGACGCCCCAATAACAGCACCCAAAGCTAAATTATCATCTATAAAAAAAGAAGCTACTGTTAACCATGCGATCACCCATGTGCAAGGGGCTGGCAATGCGTTATATAATTTATTCTTCATAATTCCTCCAATACGTCACATAACAACACGCTAAATTGTGACTGGCAAAGTTACGCCAGCCCATTATCTACAGGTTAGTTTGCTTTCTTTAATTTATTATATTTTTCCCAGTTACAAGACTTTCCATGCCCAATACTGATGCACTCCAACGGTTTTCCTTGCACTGTAAATACGTACAAATCCGTTTCGTTATCATTAGTTGATATTTTCACTCTGTCACTTTTGCATCCAGAAAGCGAAACTAACAACACGCTCAAAAGGACAATTAACAGTTTGTTATTTTTCATAGTGTATCTACCTTATTTTAAATTTGTATTTGTGGCAGTTAATTGCCGTTTAGCTCTAGGTTATGTTACTAAACCAAGTCTGCGTTTATCCGTAAAACCGCATCCTTATAAGCTTCAGTGAGTGGTATTAGCTTTTCTACTTCGTACCCACCTTGCACCGTTAGTGAATTATTTATTTCATTAAATGCAAGTTCTATTTCCCTCGGTGTTAACGCCTTAGCTATGGCAAATAAAGTCATTCTCGTGGCTATATCTGCGCACATAGCAAACTCATCCATATCTTTCATTTCATTCATTTTTATTTCCTTAACTTTAGTGATGGTAACATAACAAGGCAAATCAAAGCGGACTACAAACAGCGCAGCCGTTTATTTGCGTGGTTATGTTACTAGGTTAAATCTCGTTACCTGCATCCGCAAAAACCACAGATAACAGCCTTAACGGTTGTGTACTGTCCGTCAATTATAGTATGTAAATCATGCGTATCATCATTATCAAATTTAATCCAATGATTGCACTCGTAACATAACAACAACTTAAAGTCGGACTAGGTAAGCTGGCCGCATAGTGCAAAGGTTAGCAGGATTCATCATCCCACTTACTTATACACTTATTTAGGTAGTCCCTTAATTCCCTAACCTGCCCTCTATCTAAGCAGCCTCCAATCCTTGCTTGCTTTTCTACCCACCAACAAGTATTAATCGCAAGACCGCCTTCGGTCATATCTCCCGTAGAATACCCCTCTTCGAAGTCTATTCCTTTACTACCTCTTACTGTTAACTCAAGCTTGAGCCTGTCTGAATCACCGCTAACAACGGCTTCAACGGGATTGCTAACAGTTGGTTCTTTTTGTGTATCTTGCGTCATACTCTAATTCCTTTGTGTCTCATATTTTGGTGTTTATCATACGCAACACCGTTAAGCTAAGGTTATGCGTCTATTATTTCCACTCACAATAAACCTTAACTTCATCGCGCATTCTCACTAAATCTCTAAATGTTTCAACTCCATCTATTGATATTTTTTCAACCTCCTTTTTCACCTCTTCCTTCGCTCTTTCTTTAAACTCAATAACCATGCGATCAACTATATTATTAATCACGTTTTCTTTTAATGTGGTTAATAACATTTCTTCTGTTATTTTTACCATGTTGTAGTCATCTATCATTGCCATTTCGTTATTCTCCTGTTCGCAACATAACAACACACTCATTCAAAACAATCACTAACAAGCCAGTAGCACAATCCAGCACCTACAAACACGCCGAACAATACTGATATAAATATAATAGCTGTTAGTGACATATTATTTCCTTAGCCACTCTATCAATGCCTCGAAAAAAGTTTTCTTTCTATCTTCTGGTTTGCAGTTAAAGCAGTAATGAACTCCGTTATCTACAAATCTCATTGTTGATCTTGGTATTACCTTGCCACATAAAGCGCATGAAGATGTAACGCCTGATTTAAGTTGTAGCTTCATGTTTATCTACTTTTTCGGGTTGCTGGATAATGAAAGCATTAAAGCACCTATTACAGCCATAATTGACGAAAATGACACGTCGTGCCTGTATGAAAAAACAGATAGCCCATAAGCTAAAGAGCCAAATATTTTTAGCGTTATATTCATACTCACCTCAATTAATATGCAGCATCCTTGCTACGCTAGTTTGTTTATTGCTGGCGATTAAAGCCGCCTTGGTTTTGTTGCTGGAATCCGCCGTTATTCTGTTGTTGATTAAAGCCGCCTTTGTTTTGATTGCCTTGCTGCTGATTATTGTCAAATATCGAACACATAACGTTGTCGCGCATCTGTCCGCCTTTAGCGAATTCCATAGCGTTTTGCTTTGCTAATACACCAGCTAAATTAATAGTAGGATCTAGCAATATAAATTCACCGTTTTGATTTTCTAGAATAACGCCAAGCTCAACATACTTACCTTTTATCTCGCCGTCTTTTTGGTATTCTTCTACTTTTGCTGTAATACGTTTACTCATTTTTTATAACTCCTATTTAGTTAATCTTTTATGAATTTCTTTTACTAATAACACATCATCATAGCAATAATTAATCACCTTTTGCGGGTCTACTTGCCAAGTATCGTATACCAGCGAGCCGTCCATGCCTTCTGTTTTGCCTTTGATGCTAAGTAGCTTACAAAGGTTGTCAGCGCTTATCCTATTGCCATACCCAGCCCATGCTGTCATTGTGTCATAACAATTATACCCATGTTTAGCATCAACCCATTTTACACCTTTACAGCAAGCTACATCATTAATCACTGAGCGCTTCCAAATAAACGGCAAGTCAAACTTAGCTATATTATGACCTATAAAGTTAGGCTTTCTTACCTCTGCGCCGTTAGACACACACAAGCTTGTTATATAGCTATGGAATTCTTCCAGCATTTCAGCCTCATTTAACATGGTCGCAGTTTCAAACACCGCACTTTGATAGCTTCCTGAGCCATCAAACCATCCGATACAAATGCAAGCTATTTGCGCAATATCAGGATTAAAGCTTGTTTTCTCCCATAGCTCTTGAGCCACATCAGCGCTTTTCTCTTCTGCTAACTCAGACTCCCAACGCTTTATCATATCACCAGCTGCTGTATATTTTACCTCGTCAGATTTTGGATCTAACCCTAAATCAATAGCCGCTTGAGTCTTGGTTAGTTTTGATGGTGCTTTAAAGTTAGACTTAACATCGTCGATAATTTGAAGTCTATACACCTCTGGTGCTCGTAAAGTTTCAATATCGATATATACCTGTAAACTCATTTTATTATTCCTTTGGTAGTGCCCAGTTAGGTAGTTGTGGTTGCTGCGTGAATTTTCTCCATTGATCTACTGGATACCAGTTTACGTCCAAGTAATAAAGGTATCTTCCTATACCAAATTTAACAGCAGCCCTCTTGAATGCGTCACTTATGCCTCCCTTCTCGCCCTCTACATTTGTTTCTCCAGCCCCGTCACATTTGGTTATCCACTCGCCATCAATACGTATAGATAATTTGCATATTACACGCCCGCAAATCTGCTCATTGTAATGCTCGTCAGGATTTCCATTCCATCCTTTCTTGGTTTTTCTTACGGTTCTTGGTGGCTCAGTTACGTATTCATCCTTCCAGTTCTCAATCCCCATGACATCATCAAGCCTTTTCATGACATTTCTGGCGTCTATATAAGCAAGAGCTGTAGCTTTATCTTTTTTCTTACTTAAAGAGCCTACCCTCCAGTGTATCTCGCTTGGGGAAAAAGGTTTTTTTAGCTTATCTAACAGGCCCATCACTCACCCTCGCCAGTTAATTGATCAAGATTCGCTTCATACTCGTACTGCTCACCTTTCAGCCTTTCTAGGTGACTCTGTATTGAACCATTGATATCTGAAATGCTCTCGTATTTATAATCAATTATCTCTTTAGCTAAAGCGCTCAGAATTATTTCTTGACCTTTCCTTAGCGCCTCTTTATGTTCTGCCATTTTTAAATCGAATTCACTCATCATCTCTCTCCAAATAATTATGCAATTCTCACTTAGCCATTTTGTCCGTGTCGGTTGGTGGGGAGTATTGCGAACCTGCTTAACCGAGTAAGTTAATCTTAAACTATATTTGACTTATTGCAAGCGCTAATTTTAATTTTCTTTATATTTTATTGATTAATTTGCTTTTGCTTGTGATTTAAATTAATATTACTACAACTTAAATAAAGGAAGGTCAAAAATGAGCTTAACAAAGATAGTAAAAACCGAAATGATTAAAAACGACATAGAAACAATGAAAGAGCTAGCAGACAAAGCGGGGATAACCTACTATAAAGTTAGCGGATTTATAAACGGAGATGAAAGTATCAAGCTAGTTGACTTAAAAGCTATGCTAGATGTTTTGGGCATGGATGTTAAATTTATAAGTAGAGGTAAGTAATGATGACTGGATGCAACAGCATAACTAGGCATGAAATTGACCGACGCAAAACTATCAGCGATATCAAAAACGATACTGATAGAGAAACGTTCGCAAATAGCAGCAAAGAAAGCTCTCATGGTGCAGCAGCTAGAGAGGTTAGAAACCGCAAAGACTACTTTGAGATTAAAGTTCTCGAGCACCAAACTGATGAGGATTATTTTAACGATATGTATAACGAGTTATTGGAGGGTGAATGATGGATATGATGGAAGTTATTTATAATTTACTTAGAAGATAGAAAGAGCCGCAATTAAGCGGCTTTTTGTTACCCCAACTTCCTTAGCTTGGCGCCAAGGACACCGAAGTGATTTTGAGCGTAATTAATACACCAGCTTTGATTCAACCCAAATACATAAACTCTCTTATCTTTAACCAAAACAATTTTAGCTTCATCTAAAGGGTGCTTGTTATCTTTCCTGTGAGATACCCATAAGTAGTAGCCGTTCATAATTAAACCTCTAGTTATTTTACATCAAAGACTCTTACCATGCCTCCAGTGTATATATCTCTAGATTTAGCGTATATTACAGCGTCTTTAGCTGAGCATCCGAAATCCATAGCAGCAAGAGCAAAATTAGATCCAGACCCTACAGTTAAGTTTTCCGTCAACTCGCTTATTATGCAAAACCCGTCATTATCTGTATCAACAGAAAACGCCTTTCCATTACTTATCAATATTCCACCGCAATCTGGCCTAACATCAACCTTGTCATTATGGTTTAGTTTCATTAACTGTTCAAAATCGCCAGAATTACCAGCAAGAACCCAAACACCTCGACTATTCCGCCTAACTTTATTTCCTTTGTCGGTGTCTATTATATCGCCTCTAGTATACCTGCTATCTATAGCTACTTTTTTTTCTTTGTGGTTATAGGCAATTGTTGTCATTTTTATTTCTCCAATAATTTACATGCTAATCGCTCAAAGCTTTATTTATAGCCTTAAATGCTTTTGCTACCAAGTAATCTTGCAAATAACATAAAGCCTCTTGGTTCTTGTAATCAAAGTTAACACCAGACCAATAGAGTATACACATTGCTGCGTGATTCATTTCGTGTGATAAACACTGTATGAATCTATGATCGTGCATGTTATTCCATTCATCAGTGACTAGTACATAAATATCACCTTTATACTCTACCGTAACGAATGGATCTCCTGAGTAATTCTTATACATCTTTTTAAAGGTATCTTCGCATGTGGTGAAGAATACTGATGTCGAATAAATTGATACATCTATTTTTACTTTCATTTTTATTTCTCCAATAGGTTATATTTAAATTACGTTGTTACTTACCAAGACTTGATACCATATTCTTTCAGTTTCAGACTTTCTTTCGATTATCATTTTTACAGCCTTATCTATAGCTGCCCCAGTCAAACGCAACAACCTTTCCTCCATCCTCTCTAAGTCTGTCTACGCACCTTTCCCCTATTATCTCTTTGACGCCAGACACGTCTAAATTCGATATTATCACGGTTGGTAATTCTTCTTCATACCTGCTGTTTATTACGTCGAATATAAACATTTTTTCAGTGTCGCTATTGAATTGAACTCCCACTTCGTCAACTATCAATAGGTCGCATTCTGAGTAAGTAGCTAGAACGCAAGCCTCTGTTAACTCAGAGTCCTTATTCCATGTTGCCTTCAATGCTCTAACCATATCTATAAGGTTTATTCTTCCGCAAGAATACCCGTTATCGGTTAGATAAATAATCATAGAGTTAGCAAGATGCGTTTTACCTGTACCAACCCCGCCAACCATAATTAAATTTGTAGGGTTATCTTTACTCGTAATGCGTTCACACACATCTCTAGCTCTAAGTAGTGCATTCTTCTTTCCTGGAGTGTCTACTTTGAAGTTTTCAAAGCTATTATCAAGATACCTCTTGCCGACTCCTCTAGACTTTAGCTTGCCAGCCCTTTCCTCTGCTTCTTTTTGTTTTTTAGCGTCGTTCTGTTTACGCATCAATTCGGATTCTTTTTTATTGATCAGATCTTCATGCTCATCAATACACTTACTGCAAGTTGCGTTGATCATGATTTTACCGCTTCCAATTTCAGAGAATTTGGTTTTAAATACTCCGTGCGTTTCGCATTCAAACTCCCTTGGCGTGTTTCTTGCTGCCTCTTTAGTGTGCAAAAACCCTTTTACGTGGTTTTTCGGTGCCAAGCTTGAAAGCTCAGCTACCGCTTGTTCTCTTATTGATAAATGATTCATAACTCACCTGATTGATAATTTTGATTTTCTACATTGTATGTTGATTTAGCTTGATTAGTTGCCTGTATAATCTCATCATTCCAGCACTTTCCATTTAGCCAAGTAATAGGGTTTTTTCGATATTGCTTGTCAGGTGTTGACTTTACATAAGCAGGCAGCTTTTCAAATATCAATTCAATTTCATTTTCACTTAACTTGCTAAACTTTGCTTTGCATTTTGCAGAATCAGACTTTTTACCATACAAATCCCAAAACTCAGCGAAGCGGCAACCATCTACTCTACTCTTCTCTGCCTCTGTCTCTCCTCTTCTCTTCTCTTCTGAGGGAACGCTTACCGTAGCAAGTTGCACCTCATTATGTAGCAAAGCGCTAGCATCTTGCTCCACAACAAGAAAATCCGCATCAACTAAGGCTTGCAGGTTAACTCTTGATGATGCACCAATTTTTTTTGTTATCCATTTCTCATCAAATGGCATTTCGTTTTTTGTTCTGCTCGCTAGCATCCAGATACAGAGTAAATGCCCTTTAGCTGCATCACCTAAACACTCGAACTCATAATCATCTAGCAAGTGATTGTGTAATTTTATCCATGGTGGGTTCCTGTCTTTATAGTGCTGGAAATCATCCCAACCTTTGACACTAAATGTTGCTTTCATATATAATTGCCTTACTGCATTAATTGAGCCGCTATCCCCAAGACGCGGTTTTTTTATGTTTATTGTTTAGATCTGGCGTCATTAATCAAAACTAAATCCTTCGCCTTGTCTGCATCCTTGCAAATGGCTTTATCTATCTGCTCAATACCGAGCCTTAATGCCGCTCTCGCTACTGCACTTGTTGATAGATTCAAACAACATGCCACCTTCTTTATGTCTGATAATTGATTGTCGCTAAATTTAGCACCCAATGACTTCATATTTATTCGCCTTTCCAGTTAATGTTTATTGCATTATGAATCTTACTATTGCATAAGTCAACCGTAAATCCTTATATAATAGCTTACGTAATAATTGTTGACATACGGGCCTTTCCCCGTTAAAGTTAGTTCGACTTATTTGATTAGATTGCATAGGGGTGAATTTAGTGAGCATTAAAAATCACAAGTGGTTCGACATAGGAAAACCGAAGGTATTAAACACTAATCAAGAGGCTATATGCTTAGGTGTCAAAAACCTTCCTTGGGTTGCTATATCGAAAGATGATGTTATAGCTATGGCAAAACATTTTGAGTTAACAGGTGTTGATATAGATTGCCCTGTGTTAAAGCAAAAACAAGGCGAGATAGATTCTGTTGATGAGTTGCATTTTGATGAAGTGGCAGAGCTTGAGGCTAGAATAAAAGAACTGAGATTGAGGATTGGTAACTGATGAGCAATAAGACGGTAAGTCACTTTGTAGGTGCGACACACACAAATGAGCAGGAGAAGGATTTGTGGCAAACGCCAAAAAGCCTATATAACAGACTGGATGAAGAATTCTTTTTCGAAGTCGATCTTTGTGCTAGCGATAAAAACAGCCTTCATCCAAAGTATTTCACAGAGCAAAATAGTTGCCTAGACAAAGATTGGCATTTTAGGTCTGGCTTTATGAATCCGCCATACAGTCAAACTAGTCTATTTTTACAATACGCATCTTTGCAAGCAGAAAAAACGAATGTAACAGTTGTGGCGCTAGTTAATGCGAATACAGATACCAAATGGTTTAAAGAGGCTTTTAAGACAGCTAACGAAATAAGACTGATGACTGGTAGAGTGAGCTTTGAAAAGCCTTGTGGGACCAAGGCCAATGGAAATACTAAAGGGCAGTGTTTAATTATATATAGAGGAAGATGCAAGTCTCCATGCGCTATAACTTTAGTAGATAGAGGCGATTATGAATAAAAATAATATATGTGATTCACACTCACCAAAAGGACAGCGTGATTACCAAGATACAGAGCTAAGGCTAATTAGGTTCGCTTATGATAACGACATATCAGCAAATGACGTAGCTAAAATATTAATGAGAGATGTAAGTTCGGTTGTTAAAAAGTCGAGAATGCAGGGCTATTTATTGAGAGAGGTTAAAAATGCTTAACGCTAACGTTATAGAGATAATGAGAAAGAAGCCTATATTCACCAATAAAGCTTTATTCGATAAGCCTAGAGATGTTTTCAGGGGCGATAACTTCAATATAGTATCTCATGCTATTAGGTGCAGGAATGGTGTATCTAGAGCTGATTTGATTGAAGAATCAGGTCTTAGCAAATCAGTAGTTGATTGCGTTGTTAGGGTTTTAGCTAAGAACGGTGATGTAAGAAAGGTTTTACAGCAAAAAGGTAGAACAAGAATATCAATTTATTATTGGAATAAATAAAAAAGCCGCAATACCGAGAGAGATAGTAAAGCGGCGCAATTCAGTGTTCTCTGATGCGGGAACGTTAACACCAGACAAGGGTATATTACATGTTAAGTTATGAAGAAGCAAAAAGAATTTACGCACAACCTGAACAAATGAAGGTTGCACCTAAGACGAACAAAAACAAAACCAAGTACGGATTTAAGAAAGCTACGCTTGATAAAGTTGTGGAATCATTAAGAGGTGTAAAGGTTATAACGAGGCCAAGGCTAGCCAAAAAGTCAGGTTTATCTTGTCACACTATAGATAAAGTTATGGCTGCAATTATAAAGAAAGGTGCAGCTACTAAGTTTGTAGACAAGACAAGCGACAAGGGAATAATAGCGTTTAGTATTGACCATGAAAGACTTTAAACTAACAATTAGTTCTCTTGGGTATTTTATCCAAGAGTTAACTAAATTGATAACCGATAATCCGAACAAGGCTTTTAGGGTTAATGTTGTTGGGTGGCGTGATAAGCGCTCTATTAGCCAGAATCAGCTTCTATGGAAGTGGTTGACTGAGATATCAAACCAAGCCAAGATTGACGGCAAAGTGTTT
>Ga0193960_1000489_pt1 | contig 16484 bp, 10 predicted proteins | sample FB_3_MG_FD_140338 | JGI IMG/M metagenome (GOLD analysis project Ga0193960, IMG submission 140338) | Microbial mat bacterial communities from the Broadkill River, Lewes, Delaware, United States - FB_3_MG | ecosystem: Environmental > Aquatic > Freshwater > River > Microbial mats | place: USA... | reverse complement strand
TTTGTTAAAAGAATAAACCCTAAAATTTAATCATATGGAAAAACCAATTAAAAGGATGAAGATATTCTTTATCGGATTGCTAACGATGAGTGCATTTAATTTGTACTCACAAACCATTACCACCAATCGAAATATTGTAGGTATGGAGCACAATTTACTTTTTAATGCGCATAAAAGATACACAGTAACGCAAACTGGAGTTGCCAGCTTAAATTTTGATGTATTGTTTGATGGAAAATTTGTGCCATCTTATACTGGAGTACCTGTAACATATGAAAATCCAATGGTAATATTAATTGAGGACCTGCCTAACACTCACATTCAAATGGGAGCAATTGTCGGATGGTCTACCAGGTATTGGCCGGCAAAAAGATTTAAAATAGAGGGATATAATGTTTATCAGACAGAGGAATGGCGAGTTATATCTGATTATTCGCAAAATGATTATTCCGGCAATGATTTTAAAATAAATGTGCCAAGTGGAAGTTATACAAAATTAAGATTCACATTTTATTCAGCAGTTGGTTCAAATGGAAGGCTTGGTGTTTCTGAATTATTTTTTCTTCATCCTGAAGCATCTCTGCCTTACTACGGATTAGCTCATTCGTGGGAACTAAATGGAAGTGCCTTATATAGAAGATCAGGCAATGTGGGAATTGGGGTTAATGCACCAGAAGCCAAATTACATGTTGCTGGTGACATTAAGGCCACCGAAATTAAAGTAGTTGCCCAAACAGCCGACTTTGTTTTCGAAGAAGATTATCAATTGCAATCGCTCGATGAGGTGGATCAATTCATAAAAGAAAATAAGCACCTGCCTGGAATCCCTTCTGCCAAGCAAATGGAGGCCGACGGAGTAAATGTGGCCGAAATGAACAAACTCCTTCTTCAAAAAATTGAGGAATTGACACTTTATGTGATTGAGTTGAAGAGGGAGAATAAGGAAATTAAGAATCTATTAAAGAATAATACAAAATAAAAACATGAAAGCAAGATTTATCAATCTCAGAATATTGATGTTGTCAGGGCTCTTTTTTTGCTCGATAATTACCATGTCACAAGAGAGAGAATTACCACTCAATATACAAAGTCCCAATTCAGCGAGTTTAGGAACTTTTGGGAATGCTCCGGTAAATTATTATACAGGTTCACCCAATATAACAATTCCGATACATTCTTTAAATGCTTATGGTCTGAGTATGGATATCTATTTAAGCTATGCTGCTTCGGGTATCCAAATTGATAGACATCCTGGATGGGTGGGGCAAAATTGGAATCTGCAAGCTGGTGGCGTAATAACAAGAACCGTCCAATGTAGGGCTGACGAATTTGTTAATTCTGAATCTGGTGGTAATTGGTTGCATTCTCATTTTTTATCAATACAAGCCTATGATACCCAAAATCCATTAAATAAGGCAGGTGCAAAGCAGTTGGCATTGGATAAAGCTTTTAATTACCATTTACTTGATTTAGAGCCAGATATTTATAGCTTTAACTTTATGGGAATTTCTGGAAAGTTCTTCTATGATAAGGATGGTAAATGGAAGGTATTAAGTGAATCAAATATTGAAGTTATTTTTGATCCATTTGATGCGAACAACTATTCTTATCCTGAAGTAGCACCAGAATCGATTCCTTATAGAAGTTTATCAAATAAATACAACAAAACTATTTCTGGATTTAAGTTGCGTGATGAGAATGGTACCATTTATGAATTTGGTTGCAAAGAAAATTCAATAGAGTACAGTTTGCCATTTTTTGAGCAATTATTTGATACCTCTATAAATGCCTATCCTCCTCATTGGACTGCAAATTCATGGTATTTAACCAAAGTTACAGATAAACATGGGAATGAATTGTTTGATTTGGATTATACAAGGGGATATTGGGTTGCAGAGTTTTATAGAGCATACTACGATAAAGAAACTTTCGGTCATACCCCTTTGGGAGGGTTATTTGGAGATATAGATTGTTCAAATGGCATTATGGTTCCTGATTATGTAGATGGTAGTTTGATATCGCCAGTATATCTGAGTAAAATTTCAAGTCTACACGGTGAATCAGTTACTTTTAAAAAATCCCTTAGTGATGAGCTAAGTTATGATTTTTCAAAGTTATCATATAAACATGGGCAACTTGTTAACAATTACGCAGGTAAAGGAATCAATTTTTACTATTATACTCAAGCAGACAATGTTTTTGCTTCACCCACTGGTTTAACAGGAGTTTCAAATCCTATTGCATCTCTAGGTTGGTGCAAATTGGATGAGATTTCCATTAATACCGATAAAAGAATCAAATACGTTTTCAATTACAATAATAATCCAAATGAAAGATTATTTCTGGACAAAATAGATATTGAATGCACAGAGGTTTATAGTAGTTCTGCCATTGATAAATATACTGCCTATAGATTTGGCTATAACCAACCTAAGCTACTTCCTGAGTATTTTTCGAAAAAAGTGGATCATTGGGGATATTATAAAGGTACTGAATACGTGATTGATAAAACAGACTATTCAAAACATTATTCTACAAGAAATCCTGCAGAAAAATACCTGCAGATAGGTATGTTAAATAGTGTCAGTTATCCAACTGGAGGCTATTCTACTTACAAATATGAGCCCCATGATTACAGTCGCTATGTTTCAAATGACCGCCAGAGTTTACACACCTCAAGTGGAATTGCAGGTGGACTTAGAGTTAAAGAGATTAATGATTATGATGGTGTTACTGCCATAAATCGAAAATTTAAATACCAGAAAAGTAAATCAAACACTCAAAGTAGTGGTATTCTAAATACTAAACCGCAATACTATTGGGAAGATTGGAAAACTGAAACAGATGATGGTGGTTATTATCATGAAAAGGTATTTTCAATCAATTCTGTTGTACCCTTATCGAATAGTTTTGAAAGCCATATAGGTTACAGTGATGTACAGGAATACAAATCAGATGGAAGTTACATCCACTATAGTTTTGTCGATCAATCAGATGTTAAAGACCAAGCTGCATCTGTATCATTTAATGGAAGCGATAGTCCATATGAGCCTCTAAATGAACTCGGTTATGCAAGAAGTAAAATTGAATCTGTGAAGTATTATGACAGTAATTCTAGCATTGTAAAAGAGGTGATTAATTCTTACAGACCAATCAACGAAACTACAGAAGATTATGTAATTTCTCATAAAGTTAAATTTGGCTATAAGTGCAATAAGCAGGATCACAAATATTATGGTGGAAATGTAATTAAGTTGTTTTACAATGATTATGATTTAACTTCTACCACTATCATTGATTATTTGGATGGAGAACAATTGACTTCTGTAGTCGATTACCAAAGAAGTGACTATGATGGACCGAATTGTAATTACCGCTTTCTAAATAAACTAACGGAAACCAAAGGAAGTGAGGTTACAGAGACTTTATTTAAATATCCTCATGATGCCGTAGGACAGCCTTATATGAATGAAATGATAAGTGCTGGTCGTCTGGCAGACGTTGTTGAAACAAGAAACCTAAGAAATCAAAAACTATTAGAAATAACTAAAGTTGAGTATAAAAAAGAAAATAATCTATTGCTGAAGGAAAGCGTTAAACATTTTGATTCTGATGAACGCTTGACCAATCAGGTATTATATAAAACTTATGATGTTAATGGCAACTTGGTAGAATACCAAGGTATGGATGGTGTGAACACAGTATTTGTGTATGGTTATAAAAAACGTTACCCAATTGCAGTGATTAAAAATGTTGATTATTCAAAAGTAAAATCCTACATCAATTCTAACCAAAGTACATTCGATAATTTGTATCAGGAGGAGGCTGCATTCAATGAGAAGATGAATACTCTTAGAGCAATTGCATCAACATCTTTATTAACTTCATATATGTATAAGCCTGGTGTTGGAATTACATGTATTACAGATCCAAATAAGAGAAGTGAGAAATACAGCTATGATGATTTTAATAGGTTAAATAGGGTATTCGACCATAATGGAATGATCGTAAAAGATGTTCAATACAATTATGCACCTTATCCAATGTTAAGTTTACATGATATTTGGTCCTTTAGTAATACATACCAACAAGGAACTTCTGTTGATTTTTATACAACACCTATTGGAGGATCAGGTGATTTTACTTATAGATGGAGTATTGGTGACGAAGTTAAGATTACCAACACCCCTTCTGTTACCATTACTCCAGGGGCATATGGGGATGTGAGTTTACAATGTAAGATTACAGATAACAAAACGGGGAAAGTCTATACAAAGTATAAATATCTATTTATTAAACAGAGTCAACTATACATGGATAATATACGTGTTGTGGGATCCAATTCAACATGGTCCAAGAAAAGCTTCGATATAAAGTCACCATTAAATGATGAAATAACTTTATTTCTTCTAAGCCAATGTTCAAATGGAGCAACTTTTAAAATAGGGAATCAAGTAATTAATATACCTGGTATGGGTGCCAAAACAATAACAGTATCCACATCTGGTGGACAAAGACTGTCATGTGAGATCGAAATTATAGGATTGAGAGGTGCATTTGCTCAATTCAGCATTACAAACAATCAAAATAGTCAGGTTGAAATTGGATCTCCTAATTTAATATCTGTTTCACTTTAACAATTCAAATCTAGATAATTATGAAATGTAAAAATATAATATTACTATTTTTAGTAATGCTTTTGAATCAAAGTATGTTTGCTCAAAATACTTATCAGAATTATTATAAAAATTGGAATTATACAAAAATTCTACCTAGTTGGTTTAGTGGTGGCGGTGGTGGCGGTCTTACTGTTGAAATAAAGGATGATATTTTAACAGTAAACTTTAGTGCAGGTTTTAGTGCATTTCCATTAAAAGTAGGTAGTATTGATTATTTAGAAACTTCTCCTAGATTACCAGATATGCAGCTTGGTGTGATTTCGGGATCCTATACTGCTTATTTACAAAATGGCGCATTATACATTTCTTCCACACAGAATGAGAGTTTATCATCTGTCAGTAAGAAGTTTACGGTTCAACTGTCTTCTTCAGTGCAAACAAATGTGCAGCTTTCAGATAGTGAGAATTATATATATACTACCATTCCACAAGAAGCAGTAACTTCAATTTCAGAAAAGATTGAAAGTAAGAATGTGAGGGAAATTAATTACTTTGATGGGTTGGGGAGAGTCAATCAGGTGCTTCAGGTTGCCGCAAGTCCTGATCAAAAAGACTTGGTTCAGCCAGTAGTCTATGATAATTTGGGACGACAAAATATAGAATACCTTCCTTATGAAGCTGCTATCGCAGATGTAGGTGAATACAAAAGTAAAGCGGTTGATTTCCATTACTCAAGTAGCTGCGAGCATCGACAATTTTATACCAATAGTAACAATAGTATCGCTTATGATAATAATGCATATTATGAAAATCTATATGACAATTCACCTTTAAATCGAGTGACTAAAATGTATGATCCTGGAGAGGATTGGAGAAGTCATCCAGTTCAAATGGAATATCACACTAATAATTCGTATGAGGTTTTGTCTTTTCAGTTAGAAGATGATGTGATAAAAAATGAGGAGGGCGATTTGTCAGGAGGTCTATACTACCACAAAGCTCATCAGCTTTATAAAACTGTTACAAAAGACGAGAATTGGCAAAGTAGCCACGACAACCTCCATACAGTAGAAGAATACAAAGACAAATTGGGACAGGTCGTTCTTAAAAGAACTTATGTAGAAGATGGATCTGATTCAGACACTAATATAGATGTCGTGGATACCTATTATGTGTACGATGATTTTGGATTATTGAGATATGTAATACCACCTCAGGCACTTCGCAATATGTTGACAGGTCAAGGGAATCTTGATGATGTGATAATAGTGAATGGTGACATTAGTTTAAGTCGCAATGAATCAGGAGTTAATAAGTATGTAATTGAAGGACTTGGAAGTGTAACTCTTACAGATGGATTCAGATTTACTGCTACATCTGGAAATAGTTTAAGTATCTCACCGGAAAGCTTGAGTAATGATATGTGCTATAGTTATCAGTACGATTATCGCAGGCGAATGATTATGAAGAAAATCCCTGGTGCGGAACCTATTCTCATGGTTTACGATAATCGTAATCGCTTGGTACTAACCCAAGATGGAAACCAAAGAGAAGATGACAATTGGATGTATACCCTCTATGATGCACTGAACCGTCCGTTGGAAACAGGTTTGATTAATACCACAGCTACTTTTGAAAGTTTGCAGCAATCTGTTGGAAGTAGTAATAATTATGTGCCTTCAGGAAGAACTATTTACTCTAACACCTGGTACGACAATTACGTTCATGGAGCAGATTGTATTGGATTTGATGCAAGTAAAGACATTTCGGGAACTTCCTATATGACTGTTGTAAAAGGACAGGTGACAGGTAGCAAGGAGAGGGTTTTTGGAACAGACGAAGAAAGTTGGGTAACCACCACAAATTATTACGACAAGAATTACTGTGTGATTCAGACGCAGCAAAAACTGGTATTGAAAGAGGGAAGCAATACAACTGTATTTTCTGATTGCATTTCCAATAAATACGATTTTGTAGGTAAGGTAGAGCGATCCGTTCAGGTCCACGACTCTGATAAAATAAGTACAGCCCAAACCATCGATAATGAATACACTTACGATCATGCAGGTCGATTGGTAAAGGTAGAACAGAGCTTAAGCGGAGCGATCAACAAGACAAAAACTGAAATTGCTAACATGACTTATGATGAGTTGGGGCAATTAAAAAGCAAAACCTTCCATGGAGGTCAACAGGCGATGAATTACAAATACAATATTCGTGGATGGATGGAGAGTATTAATGACCCAAACAATATGGGCAGCTCTATGTTTGCCATGAAGCTCTTGTACAACAACACTTCCGAAATCAGCGGTGTAAGTAACCAGGCGCAATACAACGGGAATATTGGAGGCATTCTATGGCGTTCTATAAACACCAGTGGAGCTCTCAGTAGTTTGCGTGCCTATGGATATACTTACGATGCATTGAACCGTGTTAAAACAGCGGATTATGAAGAAAAATCTTCCTCATGGACCAATGTTTCAAAGTTTGATGTAACAGGTAATGATTCAGGAATTGCTTATGATTTAAATGGGAACATCGAAAATTTAAAGCGTTATGATTCAGGAACAGGCACAAAAGATCATTTCAACTATCGTTATGTAGGCAACCAGTTAATAGCATTGGGAGAAAATGGATCAGCTGCACCATTGGGCAATGAGTTTAGCTACGATGCCAATGGTAATATGATAGCCAACACCAATAAGAGAATTAGTAGTTTAAAGTACAATGCTTTGAATCTGCCAGAGAGCATGATCGTTGACACAAAGAGCGTAAAATACAATTATACAGCCGGAGGTAGGAAAATTAAGAATGATGTAGACGGCAAAAAACTGTATTATATTGGTAACTTTGTATACGAGGATAGCTCTTTGAAATACATATTGCATGACGAAGGAAGATTTGTAGTAAACCAAACAGAAAACGGAGGTAGCTTTGAGTATCATTTGAAAGATCATTTGGGCAATATCCGTGTTGCATTCCAGGAAAACCAAAGCAATCCAATTCAATCAACCGATTACTATCCATTCGGATTGACTATGAATATGAGCGACGGATCATCCAATGAATACCTTTACAATGGGAAAGAATTACAGGAAGAGACAGATTGGTTGGATTATGGGGCGAGAATGTATGATGCTAGTTTAGGACGATTTTTTACTCAAGATAGATTTGCAGAAGAATATTATGGATTATCTGCTTATCAATATACTGCTAATAATCCTATTTTGTTTATAGATGTTAATGGTGACTATATCTTTATTAATGGAGAAGATAATAAAAGATATAAATATGAAAATGGAGAATTGTACTCTAAAGATAAGAATGGAGATTGGAAGGAATATAAAGCTAAAGCGGGAAGTTATTTATCGGTAATCCAAGGTGCATTAAATAAATTAGCTAGTGAGAAGGATGGAAATGCTCTTGTTGACTTTTTCGCTGGAGAAAAAAATCATGTCAATATTAGGCAGCGAAAGAAAGGAGAAGCAGGCAGTGGAAATAAACAATCAGGCTGGAGTATTATTACGGATAAAAAACCACAAGGAGGAATTATTCCTACAGAAGGAGGTTTGCAAAAAAGCCCATTGTATGTTGCTATTGGTCATGAGATGGCTCATAGGCAAGATAGAATTAAAGGTACCTTTAGTATGAAACCATGGTATAAAATAAATGGAATTGAGATACCTGAAGCAGAAAAGTATGCTACTCATTATGAAAATATGATTAGAGCTGAGCAAGAATTACCTTTAAGAACGCATTATTCACGAGACAATACAAAGGGAAATGGGCCTGCAATAATTAAAAATGGAAAAAGTTCTTTTTATAGACTCCATGGAGTTGCTTTTGATTATAATTATCGTGTGCATAGAAGAAAATTTATATTAAATTTATAGTAATATGAGAGTTGTATTGATTTTGGTACTTGTTCTATTTGTTAGTTGTGCTTCTGTACAATTTAAATACCAAAAACATTTAATGAAAGATAAGTACAAATGGGAGAACAGAGAAAAGGCTTTAGAGCATTATTTAATTAATTTGAATAATATAGATGAATTTTACTTAATTGAAACATTTGTGGGGTGGAATAATGGTCATTGGGGGTGTTTTTATATTGATGATAATTCATATTGTTTTTCGCGGCCAGATATAATTGACTCTGTAGGTTTTAATGAATTTAAATATGATAATTTTATTGTAGAATCACTAAAGAAAGGCAGTTTAGACACATTAATAAAACTAAGCTGTTCTCCTAAACATGTTATAATTTCTCCAGCATCAAACTATATTTTGACAAGGTTTAAAGATGGAGTTATTAAAAGCTATACCGTTAAGGCTTTTGACGTAAATCCAGATATGTCACCAGATAATTTATAATAACAAACTGAGGAATTACATCAGATTGGACGAGTTTGCACGGAATGCTAGTGCAAGCTTCAAAGAAAATAACTTAGAAAAAACCCACTTACAGTAAAATGTAGGTGGGTTTACTTTTGGTTGACCGTTCAGTATGATATGATACTTCAGATACTAAATTGCTAATATGTTTGAATAAATTAACTGTAAAAATTCTACTTTAAATTATTTCGTTCGATAATTGCCTGCATTTCTTTAATGGTTTTGTTCTGCTCAATTACATATAGCGTTAATTCTTCAATTTTTTGCAGAAGTTTGGCATCCATTTCACCCAATTGTATACCATTTTCCAATACTTCTTTTTCCGAAGGTACATCGGGTAAATGTTTGTTTTCTTCTATAAAGATTTCTACATCTTCCAAATCTTTCAATTGGTAGTTATCCTCAAATACAAAATCGGACCAGCTTGTTGCTTCCACCTTAATTTCTCGTGCACCAATTGTACCTTCCACTGCTAGTTTGTGTGTTCCTGTCGAGTTTGTTCCGATTCCAACTTTCCCGTCCGAAAGTACTTGTATACCTCCTTCTTCATTTATGCTTGAATATACGATTGCACCAGAAGGTATGTCCGTAGTTTTTTGTGGATTTACTTTTAGAATATTGTTACTATTAATTCCTGAAGTGGATGCAATTATTTTCCCATGAGAGTATGAACTATCCATAATATAATAAATAGAGATAGATTCATCAATTTCCTTATATGCTTCAATTCGTACATAATCCCAATTCGCACCATATTTTTGGGGTGTAAAAGCTCTAAACCCACTTCTATTCCCAAAATACATAATTTCAATTTTCTTTTTGTCACTATAAAAAGAACCACCAATTAGTTTTACAGTTAGCATTTCGCCTGTACCTGAATTTGATGCTGGAAGGATTGCAAATTTGTAATAATGTGTAGTATTATCAGGTACGCGATAACCAGGATCAAATTTATAATCCTCTTGGGAGAACCCTGAAATAATATTTAGGCAAAATAGTAAGGTTAAACTTAATTTTTTCATGTCTGAGTTTAATTTGTTATTGTATTATCTATTGTACTTCTAATGTATTTATTCTTTCATTTAAGGTTTGAATTTTTTTATTTTGAGCTTTCATTGTTTTGTTCTGCTCGATCACGTAAAGAGTAAGCTCTTCAATTTTTTGCAAAAGCTTGGCATCCATTTCACCCAATTGTATGCCGTTTTCTAATACTTCTTTTTCCGAAGGTACATCTGGCAAATGTTTGTTTTCCTTTATATAGCTCTCTACCTCTTCCAAATCTTTCAATTGGTAGTTTTCCTCAAACACAAAATCGGACCAGGCTGCTGCTTCCACCTTAATTTCTCGTGCACCAATTGTACCTTCAACGGCTAGTTTGTGTGTGCCTGTTGTAATGGTTCCAATACCAACATTACCATCTCTGTTAATATAAAATCTATAATTGTGTATAAAATTTTGTAGGTTATCATCGGTTTGATTAATTGACTGATAAATTCCAAAATCTCCATAATGATAAAAATCATTAGCTACAATCCAACTTCGACTGTTTGTGCTTTTTGAAGTGTAACTGTATTTAAAATAAGCACCACCATTAACACCACTTGGAATAAGTATACTTCCGTTAACATCAAGTTTAGCCTTAGGAGTTTTAGTTCCTATACCCACAAATCCAGAATTGAGAATGGATATTGTATTTATATCACTACCATCATTTTTGATAATGTTCATTCTAATTTCACCATCAAGAAGTCTAATGTATGAACCACCCCTTTTATCATTAATTCTTTTTAAGTATGGAGCGGAACTTACATTAATAACATTGTTACCTATTCCAGTTCCTGAATATGTTAATCCAGGTTCACTTGCCCAGAGGAATAAATCTGCCATTCTTTCCTCAGTATGCCCACCAATGGAATGTAATAACAATTGGCTGTTACCATGGTTTCCCTGTATATGTAATTTGTAAAGCGGATTTATTCCAATTCCCACATTGCCATTTTGTTCAACAATATTAGTTGTTTGACTAAATGAGTTGTATGCAAACAAAATGCTCGCAATTAGTAAACTTAGTTTTTTCATAGTTTTTCAATTTTTCGTTATTGCTTAATTTCTTATTTGGTGAGGAACTCATAGAATTCAATTGTAAAATTCTCTTAAAATAATCAGTTAATTGAATTTTGATATGATAGATAGGTGTGGTAGGTGATTGAATAAGGGAAATTACGATTCCCGCAATATTATTGTATAGTTTAATTCTATTTTAATGGATTGTGTATTTATTCTTCTCATTGAAAAATGCATTTTAATTTGGTTTAAATATATCTGTTTTTTATTCTTTCTTTCAATTCAAGAGAAAAGTTTTTATTGATAACTGTTGTGTTAAAGTTTATAAATATTAACTCTTACTTATGTCTGTTGTCAAATAATTTGATCTCGATTAAAATGTTGGATGTTTATTTTTATTCTTGTTAATCAAGAATTTGTAGTATCCTTCATATTGATAGTTAATTGGAATCATTATAAATGATGTAAGATTGGAATAATATATTCAATTGTAGGGTTACTTTTTAATGCATTGAGGAATAAATATGGAAGGATTTATTGATTTGTTTATGATTTGACAAAAAATTATTCTTCTTGTTGATATGGATAATAATAGAATTCAAATAAAACAAGTGTATAATAAACATTTGATTTGTTGGTGATAACTTTTTAAAGTTACAATCTACCAATTCAATAGAATAAGAAATCTTAAAATTTATAATATAGTTAAATATAAGGTTATGAGAAAAATATTTTTTTAAGTGTACTATTAATAATAGGATTTACTGCTTTTGCTCAAACTCAGGTTGGAGGTGATGATAGTCCTATTTCGTTTAATGGAAAGCAAGTTGGTATTGGTCATAATTTGCCATCAGCCCAGTTGTCTCTTGGAATCTGGAATGCAGGTGAAAGTGGAATCTTAGGGGGAGAACAGCTAAGAATATCCGGATTGCATAATAGTGGTGCAAATTTAGGAGGAATAAAGTTACTCATTGAAGGTTATGATAATGATGGAACTGCTACCTATCCAATTTTTTTTAAAGATGAAAACTACAATGTGGATTACTGGATTAAAAATAGACCTGCAGCTAATGGATTTCCTACTATGTATTTTGCAGGGAATATTGGGTTAGGAACAACTACTCCTTGGGCTAAATTATCAATATCCGCTTCTACTTATCCATTACAATTTATATATAATGGATCAGATGCAATTGCGAATCAAAATCGATATTATATTGGAATGAGTAATAAAGGATTTTCTCTTTCTGCTCAAAATGATTCAAACAATTGGACTAAAACTATTATGCATTTTCAGCATAATGGAAATGTTGGTATTGGGACATCCACACCTGATTATATTCTAGATGTGAAAGGAACTATTCGATCTACAGAAATAAAAGTGGAATCCACAGGAGGTGCCGATTTTGTTTTTCAAGATGGTTACCAATTAAAATCACTGGAGGAAGTCAAACAATTTGTTCAAATGAACAAACATCTACCAGATATCCCATCAGCAAAGCAAATGGAAGAAGAAGGTGTTGGCTTGGCTGAAATGAACAGGTTATTGTTGCAGAAAGTAGAGGAATTAACTCTTTACTTAATTGAAGTGAAGCAAGAGAATTCGAGAATGAAGGAAACTTTGGAAGAAATGCAAGGTGAAATTGATGCCTTGAAGAATCATGACAACTGAATATTGAAAGCAAAAGCAATTGAAACCTTAACCAATTAATAAAATATGAAATACAAATTATTATTAGTTCTTGTAGTTGTGATGAGTAATTATGTCAACGCGCAAGAATATTGGAATAGCTCTGTAGGGGTTGGAGACGACGGTGTCACCGAATTAGGAAAGTATATTGACTTTCATGAAACAAGCACGGATACAAAGGATTATAGTATCAGGTTATATTCTGATGACAATCAATTAAAAGTGACAGGAGGTTTAACTGTAAATAAATACTTATTGATTGATGATCCAAGTTACACTACCAACTGGGATCGCATTTGGCAATGTGGTTTTTTTCAGAGTTATCAAAGGAGTACAGCGCCAGAACCATATGGTTGGTTTTGGGGAATTAATATGGGACACACCTCTAATAATCCAGATTATAGATATAACGGACAGATTGCCATAAAAAACAGTCCGACTGCACCTACCATGTATTTTAGAAGCACAGGAAGTACTGGTGAAGGAACTTGGGCTAAGGTGTTAATTGGTACTGGAAATCAAAATCTTCTTGGAAATTTTAATGTAGATGGTAAAATAACTGCTGCCGAGATAAAAGTAGAATCTTCCGGAGGAGCAGATTTTGTTTTCGAAGAAGATTATCAATTAAAAAGTTTAGAAGAAGTTGAGCTATTTATACAAGAGAACAAACACCTACCGGAAATACCTTCAGCCAAGCAAATGGAAGAAAATGGAGTTGATCTGGCTGAGATGAATAAGCTGTTGTTGCAGAAGGTGGAGGAGCTAACACTTTATCTTTTAACAGAGCATGAAGCAAACAAACAGCAAGGGAAAATCATTCAAAAACAGCAAGAACTATTGAATCAGTTACAACTAAAAATACAATCCCAAGAGTAGGTTATAGAACTAGATAAAAATCAAACTAAAACATGATCATGAAAAAAATAATTCTTACAATAGTTTTGATACAGTTATTAGTATTTATTGGTAAGTCGCAAGGAGTACTCTCCACGAAATACCAAAATGATATACCTAGTGAATATCCAAATGGCGTTTATTTAATGGGATCCGAAAGTGACGCTCCTTACAGTTGGAAACATGATGCCGGAGTAGTTTTGGGTCTAAAACCATTTCATTCGAATTTTCGTCATACTCAGCTAATATTTAACGCTTATTCTACACAAATTTCTTTACGGTCAAAAAATGGAACAGAAGACAATTGGGGAGCTTGGAGACAGATTTTTACCGGAGATTATAGGGGCTATTTAGGTCTTGGTACTACTAACCCCGCAGCTATGTTGCATATTAATGGTGTGGAACGCAAGGCATTTAATCTTTATCGGCAAGGAGACACAAGTAAATATCTAAGTATGTGGCAAGGAGCGAACGCTGCTGTTATCGATCCTATTGGTACAGGTATTTTATATGTGGGCGGATATGATTTACCTACAACCGTAATAATGAGCAAAGCTGGAGGAAATGTGGGTATAGGAACAACTTCTCCAGATCCAAATTCGAAACTTCATGTAGCAGGTACCATTCGAGCAGAGGAGATAAAAGTAGAAGCCCAAACTGCCGACTTCGTTTTCGAAGAGGATTACCAATTAAAAGAACTTTCCGAAGTCGAACAATTCATTTCAACCAATAAACACTTACCAGATATTCCTTCAGCCAGACAAATGGAAGAAGAAGGTGTTGGCTTGGCAGAGATGAATAAGCTATTGTTGCAGAAGGTGGAGGAGTTAATGCTTTATACCATTGATCAGCAAAAACTTATTCAATCTCAAAAGCAACAATTACAATTGTTTGAGCAGCGCCTAACGAAATTTGAAAACGATATATAGACTATGCGATTATGAGAGTTTTATTAATGATTGGCCTATTGATTCTAGGCTGTAATACCTATGCACAAGAATCAAGTAAAATAAAGGTGCTTGATACCAGATCAATAGTACCATTACCAACTGATTATAACCGTGAAGTTCGTATTGAATTTAAAATGAGAAGTTCTGTAAATGTTCCGGGATCCGGATATTATTCTGGTTTAATGACAATTGCACCATGGTCAGATAACTCAGGTGGTAAACATCATCAACTCAATTTTAATAATGGAGGATTTTTTTATCGAAGTGCATATCCGGAAAGTGCAACTTGGGAGAACTGGAGACAGATATTGATGACTGATGAAAATCATAATGTTGGAATCGGTACTAATTCTCCTGCTGCCAAACTCGACTTGAGAGGCTCAATGTATGTTGAAACAAATTCAGATGCCATATTAACATTTAATAATACAGATAATTCCTGGCAATTTTTTCAATTCATGCAAAGTGGGATTCGCAAAACCTGGATGGGATTAAATACTCAAAATGATTTTTGTATTACTAAGGAAAGTGGTGGAGATATTGTTTTAAGTGGTGCAAATGTTGGTATTGGTACTGGATCACCTATGTTTACTTTAGATGTTAATGGCACAATTCGTTCGACTGAAATCAAAGTACAAGCCCAAACTGCCGACTTCATTTTCGAAGACGATTACCAATTAAAAGAACTTTCTGAAGTAGAACAATTCATTACAACCAATAAACATTTACCTGATATTCCATCGGCCAAGCAAATGGAAGAAGAAGGTGTTGGTTTGGCAGAGATGAATAAGCTGTTGTTGCAAAAGGTGGAGGAATTGACGCTTTATGCCATTGAATTGGAAAAAAGAGATAGAAAAAAAGCTGAGAAGCTTGAAAAATTGGAAGAAGAACTAGAATTGGTTAAAAAATTAATATTGAAAAAATGATTAAGAGATTACGATGCCTTGTTTTACTGATGATATGTTTTGTATGTGTAACAACGGCTCAAACTAATACTTCTCCACTACCTGCTGGAGAAACCAAAATAGGTGGACATTTAAGAGTAGGTGCGGCAAATGAAGTATGGACTGATGCAAGTAGCTTGTTTTTTAATTATAGGGGAAATGCAGATGCTACATTTTTTTGGAACTTGTCTGGAAGTCAGGGGAAATCGATACTAAGTTTAAATAAAAATGGTCGAGTTGGAATAGGAATAAACTATCCGAAGGCTCTATTTGAGATTGCTAAATCTGGTTACAGCATAGAGGAAGGTATCAGATTAACTGATTTGAATGGTGGTGCAAGTGAAGGTTTGTGGATACAATTTGCTCAATCAAACATGGAGGATATGGCGAGAATAGGTTCTGTGTCTAGGAATTCAACAAGTGGAGAGTTGTATTTAGCTACTAAGTCAGATGGAGATATAAAATCTCAAGAGAGAATAAGGATTAATCACGTAGGATATGTAGGAATCGGTATTCAAAATCCAGAATATAAATTAGATGTTAATGGGAATGTAAATATAAGAACTTATAGTACTACTGGTGATTTAAAATTAAGATTACAAGGTAAAGCTGCTTTGACTTCATTCAATGCTAGTTCTAATGGTACATTATATGTAAATAGAGATTGGAATTCAACTCAATATGCTCATTCAGATTTTGAAGAAGTTGCTATATATGGAAATGTGGGAATTGGTACAGATTCACCTACTGAGGAGTTGGATGTTATAGGTACAATTAAAGCTACAGAAATTAAAGTAGAAGCCCAAACTGCCGACTTTGTTTTCGAAGAGGATTACCAATTAAAAGAACTTTCCGAAGTAGAACAATTCATTACAACCAATAAACACTTACCAGATATTCCATCAGCCAGACAAATGGAAGAAAATGG
>Ga0193960_1000488_pt1 | contig 16506 bp, 18 predicted proteins | sample FB_3_MG_FD_140338 | JGI IMG/M metagenome (GOLD analysis project Ga0193960, IMG submission 140338) | Microbial mat bacterial communities from the Broadkill River, Lewes, Delaware, United States - FB_3_MG | ecosystem: Environmental > Aquatic > Freshwater > River > Microbial mats | place: USA... | reverse complement strand
GATGCACAGGGGCTTTTAAAATCAGCTCTTGTTACAAAGTTTCTTGGTGCAAAAAAAACAGCAGGCTTTGATAAAGACTCGATTAGAGAAGGGATAGCTGCACTGTTTTACGATACAAAAATCTCTATCGCTTATGATCAAAATACAATTGATAGAAATGTAAAAGTGCTTTGTAGCCCGCTCTCTTTTGAAGTAAGTTCTCAAAAGATCATTGAAAAAGAGCCTTTTTTATTCTCAGCTGCTACAGAAAAAAAGGGCGTTGATACACAAAAACAGTACCTTCTTTTTGTTATTGGGTCAACATGGCAGAGCCGTAACTATCCAAAAGAGCACTTTGTTGCAATAGCCCAAGAACTCAAGATGCAAAGTTATGTTGTTTGGGGAAGCCAAGAGGAGTATGAAAAAGCACTCTGGATGCAAGAGAGATCTCCTTATATTACTCTCTTGCCAAAATGTACACTTGATGAGCTCAAGTTTGTTATTTCCAATGCAAAGCTTCTTATTGGAAATGACACAGGACCAACACACATGGCATGGGGTTTAAATAAAGCCTCTATAACGCTTTTTGGTCCAACTCCGCTTAATCGGATCTATATCACCCCTATCAATAAAGCGATCAAATCTTCAAGCAAAGTAGATCATTATAAACTTGATAAAAATGATTTTTCTATAGCAGAGATCTCACCTCAAGAAGTAGTAGACCTTGCAAGGACACTCTTATGAACCGTAAGCCTAAGTACACTTTGTTTAAAAACTCTCGCTACGCTTTTGAGGGCTTTATCCACATGCTCAAAGTGGAGACATCTTTTAAAATAGAGCTTTTTGTAGGAGTTTTTGCTTTTACTTTGATTTTGATTTTGCCATTTACACTCTGGCAGCAATTTGCTCTCATTGGGGCTTATTTTTTACTCCTTATTGTAGAGACACTCAATAGTGCTATTGAAAATGTTGTAGATCTTGTCACCCAAGATCATCACCTACTAGCAAAAGCTGCAAAAGATGTTGCCTCGGCTGCTGTAATGCTTAGTATTGTACTCAACCTTATCCTTTGGTCAATCTCTCTTGTGAGCATTTTTTAAAAGTGTAAAGGCTTGATAAGATGAAAGAAAAAACAATACTGACTTATGGAACTTTTGATATGTTTCATATAGGTCACCTTAAGCTTTTACAAAGACTCAAAAAGCTTGGTGACAAACTAATTGTAGCTGTTTCAAGCGATGAATTTAATACTATAAAAGGGAAAAAAACAATTATTCCTTATACACAAAGAGCAGAGATAGTAGCTGCTATAGAGTATGTAGATCTGGTTATTCCTGAACACACTTGGGAGCAAAAAGTTCATGATATTCAAAAATATGATGTTTCTATTTTTGCTATGGGAGATGATTGGAGAGGAAAGTTTGACTTTTTACAAGAGCATTGTGAAGTGATCTATCTTCCAAGAACAGAGAATATCTCAAGTACAGATCTCAAAGAACAACTCAAAAAGATCTCACAAATTAATCTGAATGATCTCAATCAAGCATTTGAGATATTACAGAGGTTAAAAAATGACTTTGACTAAACAGTTCAAAAATGCTCTACATGAGAGTCATTACTACCTCTTATTGCTCTTTGCTTTTTCATTACCACTCTCTACTGCCGCACCTTTTTTTATAAGTTTGCTTCTCGTTATAAATAGAATTATTGCAGGAAACTTCAAAGATGACTTTGTGAAACTTAAAGAAAACAGCTTTATAAAAGCGATCCTTCTTTTTTTACTTTTTATGAGTATCGCTCTTCTATGGAGCGATGATCTCAAGCATGGACTTATGTTTACCCTACGTAAAGAGTATAAACTTCTCCTTATTCCAATCTTTATGTTTTTTATCCAAAAACAGCATATCAAACACTATCTATTTGCTTTTTTACTTGGAATGAGTCTCTCTGAATTTTTTACTTATCTTGTCTATTTTGAACTTATAGCTCCTTTTGGACATGCAAAAGAGTTGATCCCTACACCTTTTATTAGCCATATCACTTACTCCCCTATGCTTGCATTTGCGATCTATATTCTTCTGGCTTTTCTTCTGTTTGATAAAGAGCTCTCTTCAAAGAAAAAAATACTCTATCTCTTTTTTGTACTTACTATGACTCTCAACCTTTTCATCGCTGGTGGAAGAGCGGGTCAAGTGATGTTCTTTGCTGTTGTATCTCTTCTCTTTTTTCAATACTTTTCTCACAAAAGATTTCTTGCATTTTTAGCATCTTTACTTGTGATTCCAACACTTTTTTTCCTTCTATACAACACTCTGCCGAATTTTCAAAAAAGAGTTGATAGTGCATATAGCGATGTTGTAAACTTTAATACCAATCGAAACTCCTCTGTGGGGCTTCGTATGAACTTTGCGCTTAACTCCTATGAAATTTTTAAGAAAAGTCCTGTTTTTGGTGTAGGTACGGGTGGGTTTAAAGATGCTTATTACACAGTAAATAAAAAAAATACACCCCATCTTATTGCTATTGAAAACCCACACAATATGTATACTTTTCTTTTAGTAGAGTTTGGTATAGTAGGTCTTGCAATCTTTTTAAGTATATTCTTTTTTCAGATCAAATATGCACTAAAGCTGAGTGACCCTTTTTTAAAAAACCTAGCTTTTGCAACTCCTTTACTCTTTTTACTTATTATGTTGAGTGAGAGTTATCTTTTGATCTCAAATACCATGTTTCTCTATATTTTGCTGAGTGTTTTACTCTATAGAACAGAGAATATACCTAAGCTTTAAAAAGGATACACAGCTTGCAATATAAGTATGCAATTAATAATACAAGTACATTTTCTAAAGAGGATCTCCTCAATATCGAAGCACTCTTTAGTGATTCAAGTGAGAGTATGCATAAAGCACGTAATGAGATCAAAATCATTACAATCGACACTACGCCTTATGTAGTTAAAGCATTTAAAGTACCCCATATTATCAATAGGTTTGCCTATACTTTCTTAAGGGGGTCTAAAGCAAAGCGCTCTTATGAGAACTCCCTCATACTCAAAGAGTTCGCTCCTCAACCCATAGCATATATTGAGTTTTTTAAAAACTCCCTTTTACACACAAGCTATTTTATCAGCGAATACTATGCCTATGATTTTACAATGAAATATCCCCTTATTGATCCAAACTTTGAGGATAGAGAAAATATCTTATCTGCTTTTGCAGACTTTACTTTTGAATTACATCAGCATAATATTTTTCATATTGATTACTCCCCTGGTAATATCTTGGTAAAAAAAGAGCAAGAGAGATATAACTTCAAGATTGTTGATGTCAATAGAATGCGCTTTTGTTCTCTTAGTATACAACAAAGAGCACAAAATCTTTCAAAGTTAACAGAAAAAATAACAGATCTTAAAATCATTGCTCAAGCATATAAACAACATCTTTCTATGGAACAAAACTTTTATAACTTACTGCTATCTTTTGTAAAAATAAACCATAAAAAGAAACATTACAAAAAGTTTCTTAAAAACTTATTTCGAAATACATAATTAAGATATAATAATTTTTTTTAATTATACTCAATTAATTTAATCAAAGGTTTTTTCATTTGCATTCACAGCTCATTACTCATCTCAATTTTGCAAAAGGCTTTCGTGGAGGGGAGAGGCAAACTCTATTACTTATCAAAGCTCTTAGTACTAATGGATATCTACAAAAATTATTTGTTCGAAAAAACTCTGAACTTGGGAAAAGAGCTAAAGAAGTCAAAAACCTTACTATTATTGAAATAACTAAACCGTACATTTTCAATCTCTCTCTTATAAAAGAAAGCTCTTTACTTCATGCACATGAAACAAAAGGTGCCCAATTTGCTTTTTTTGCGCATATGTTTTATAAAATACCTTATATTATTACGCGGCGTGTTGACAACCCTATAAAAAACAATTTTTTTACAAAACAGATGTATCTAAAAGCTTTTACTACAGTTGCCCTATCTTATGCTATAGAAAAAGAGATCCACAAAATAGATACTGCTATAAAAACAACAATTATACCTAGCTCATACAGTGCATTAAAAGTAAACCAAAATGCAGTAACGCAAATACAGCAAAGGTTTAACAAAAAAATTCTTGTAGGTAATATTGGAGAATTAGACAATTCACATAAAGGGCAGTATTACCTTATAGAAGCGGCAAAAACTTTAGAAAAGAAATACCCAGATCTTCACTTCATTTTTTTAGGAAAAGGCAAAGACTTACAAAACTATCTAATACAAGCTGAAGGGATGAGCAATATAACTTTTGAAGGCTTTGTAAATAATGTAGGAGACTACATCGCTTCCTTAGACTTTTTTGTTTTTCCATCACTCAATGAAGGTTTAGGTTCTATACTTCTAGATGTAATACAAGCAAATATCCCAATTATTGCTTCTAATATTGGAGGAATTCCTGACATTATTAAAGATATGCAAACAGGTATATTAGTTGAAACAAAAAACTCAGAAAAAATTGCAGAAGCTATTGAACTACTTATGCAAGATCAAACCTTAGCAAATAAACTTGCAACAAATGCCAAAAAAACTATAGAAAATTTTTCAATCACTGCTATGTCTCAAAAATATATAAAACTTTACAAAGAGATAGAAAAATGAAAAAAATTGTTATTTTTATGCAAAATAGAAACTTTTTTGGTGCACAAATTGTACACATTCCCTTATTACAAGAACTAAAAAATCGTTATCCTAATGCTAGTATTACTATTTTTTCAAAAACACCTCTCTCACAGATTTTACTAGACCTAAAAATTGTAGATAATCTCGTATTAGAACATAACAAAGTACAAACATTTCGAAAATATCTAAAAGAAAAACCAGATCTAACTTTAAACCTGCGGAAGAAATCACTTTTTATTAGCTTCTATATTTCGTTTTTTAATTTTCAGACAAAGATAGGATTCGATAATTTTTTATCAAAAATTTTTTTTACCATAAGCAAACCACATAATCAAAATATATATAGAGCACAAAACTATCTTACACTTCTTAATTCACAGCTACAATACAGTAATTATGAAGACCACAAAAAGATCTGCTTTATGCCTGGTGCAGGAGGTGACTTTAAGATGTGGCCTATACACAATTACATAAAATTAGCAGAATTTTGTGCTAAAAAATACCCTCAATATACTATAGAGTTTATTCTTGGCAAAAAAGAAAAAAGTTTCATTGAGAAAATACCTCAACATTTTAATGTAGTATATAACCTCCCAATCAAAGAACTTTTTGAAAATATTTGTAAAGCTTCTTTAGTTATAGCAAATGATTGTGGGCCTTCTCATATCGCACAAATTAATAATATCAAAACACTTATTCTTGTAAGTGATGAATATAATGATGCAGATGCAGTTATCAAAGAATGGGTAAATACGACATCTCATATAGATTTTATTAAAGGGAAAAATCAACAAAGCATTCAAACTCTTTCTCTAGAATCAGTGCAATATAAAGTGCAAAAACTCCTAGAAAAATAGTCTAATCCTTACGTATTCTCATAAAAGAAGCAAATTTAGGCTTGCCGTTTTTTGTGTATCCGTAATGTTTAAATGTAACTACATCACCTAAAGATGGTGGATTTTTTCTTTGTTCTTTACTAAAACCACTTCCTAAATAAAACTCTACACCATTAAAAGTGCGAAGATGTAAGCTACCGAGTACTCCTTGAAATTTTCCCTTTCCCTCTTTATAGCCTATAACAACTGCCTCAGAATCTTGAGCTTTTTTGACTTTATACATGCCACTGCTGCGTCCACTCCAATATTCTAGTGTAGCATCTTTGAGCATAGCACCTTCACCTCCAAGGCGAAGCACTTGCTCTACAAACAGCTCAAGATCTTTTGTGTTAGTGCAAAGCTTTTGCTCTATTAGCTTGAGATGTTTTATATTCCGCTTTTGTTGTAAGTACTTTTTGAGTTGCAAAAGTCTTGTCATAAAGTCCCCTTTTGCATTAGGAACTTCAAACACCATATATTTTATCTTTCGCCATCTCTCATCAGGCTGATCTCGCAATACAATAGACTGAATCTCTTCAAAGGCACCCCTTTGAGTCCATAACTCCCCATCAAGAGCAAAAGAGGGCAACTCTTTTGTAAACCAAGCAGGAGCAGAGATCTCTAAACCTTTACGCGTATAAAGTTTTTTACCATCCCAATAAGCACGGATCCCATCAAGTTTCTCAGAGATATACCAACCTGAGATATTTTCATCATTATATCTTTGCGCCTTTTGAAGTTCAAAACTTTGCAATACGCTAAGTAAAAAAAGTGATAAAAATACGATATATCTCACCTGTGCTCCTTTTTTAACTCTACAATTGTATATTGTAAGGCAAAAAAGATATAATCGCACTTATGAAAGAACCGTACGTATGGGATAATTATTCAGATCAACCCTATCCGATCAAAGATAAAAGTTACAAAAAGCAGATGCGCAGGGAAAACCTTCCCTCTTTACTTAAAACAGTGGGGACTGCTTTACTTGTTTTACCTCTCTCTCTTATAGCACTCCCTTTTGTAAAACGCAAACATATCAACTCTCAAGAGTTTTTTTGTATGGGTGTCGATTGCCAACGAAATACAAAAGAAACCTTAGAGATGATCGAAGACCTTGGCGTAAAGCGGATCTTACTTCGGATCAAACTATGGGAGTTAGAAACTCTTGATACACTTCTAAAGTTTATCGATCATACACAAAAGAGCTCTCAAAAAAAGATCACACTAAAAATTCTCCAAGATAGAGAGCATGTCGAAGATCTAGAACTTTTATATAAAGATCTCGATACTCTTTTTTCTGCACTGCATGATAAAATTGATATGTTTGAAATTGGTTCAACTATAAACCGCGCAAAATGGGGTTTTTTTAGCGTTGATGAATATCTGAAGTTTTTTACAGTAGCCTATAAACTCAAAAAAGAAAAATTTTCTACTATACAACTTATAGGAAGTGGTGTGATAGATTTTGAATATCACTTTACATCCCATACTCTTTTTAATCTTCAAAAATACCGCTACGATGGTGTAAGTGCTCTTTTATATGTAGATAGACGTGGTGCGCCTGAAAATATTCAGCTAGGCTTTAACACTTCTGATAAAATAGCACTCCTCTCAAGTATGGTTTGGATCTGTGCTAAAAGTAAACATAAGCTCCATATCACTGAGACAAACTGGCCAATCTCTGCGACAGCTCCTTATGCCCCTACAAGCGAATATGAGTGTGTAAGTGAAGAGTTTTATAAAGACTATATGCTCCGCTATCACTTTTTAGCTTTTGCTTCGCAACAGGTAGACTCACTCTCATGGCATCAGCTTATTGCCCCAGGCTATGGGCTTGTGGACAATAGAGATAGGATTACGAAACGATCAGCGTATAAAGCCTATAAAGTGATGCTCTCTTATCTACAAGAAGCAAAATTTTTGCGTCTTGATATTAAAAGAGGGCATTATCTCTTACAATGCATGTATCGTGCACAACTCTTACAAATCCACTGGGCAATGCACGAGTTTAGCCTTCAAAGAGAAGAATATTTTGAAGTATTTGATTGCTACGGAGCCAAGATCAGTACAAAAGAGTTACAAATAGGCTCTTCACCACTCTATATCACAATAAAACAAGAGGATTAAATGAGAATACTAATAATTCTTCCAAACTGGTTAGGAGATGCGCTTATGGCTACCCCTGCCATAGAAGCTCTCGCTCAGAGCTACCAAAATGCAAAATTTACTTTTGTGGGGAGTTTTGCATCTATTGAGGCTCTTAAATACCACCCAAAATGTGAAGCTTTCTATATTGATGAAACTAAAAAGAGTACGAAGAACCGTTTGGTAGCTACCTATAAGTTTGCAAAAAAACTTGGGAGCTTTGATATGGCTGTGAGCTTTCGAAATCAGATCTTTACCTCTTTACTGCTTCGTTTTACTGAAACTGTAGTGTGCTGTACTAGAGGAGCATGGCATTCTCGTTTTTTACTTTCACACACACCTAAGATCTTAACGCAACAACACCTTGTCAAACAATATGTAGAGATAGCCATGGCAAATACATCACCCATACACGAGATCTCCCCTCTAACACTCTATATAGAAGCAAAAAAGTTTGACAAACCAACATTAGGGATCAATGCAGGGGCGACCTATGGCAGTGCAAAAAGATGGTATCCAGAACGTTTTGCAGAAGTAGCCGCTGCTTTTAGCGATCGTTTTGAGATCCTTATTTTTGGAGGTCCAGGTGAAGTAGAGATGGCAGGGGATATACAAAAACGCCTTGAAGATCTTCAAGTAACAAACTTTACTAATATTGCAGGAAAGACAACTATTAAAGAGTTGTGTGAAAATATAGGGGGATGTTCACTCTTTATCACCAATGACAGTGGTCCTATGCATGTTGCAGCAGCGTATAGGGTACCTTCTATTACTATCTTTGGTCCTACAAAACATAAAGAAACTTCTCAGTGGATGAATCCAAAAAGCAAAATTGTACGTCACGAAATAGAGTGTGCTCCATGTATGAAGCGCGAATGTCCACTTGGACACCACGAATGTATGAAAAGTATTACAGCTTCTGAAGTGATCGAAGCTGTCAAAGAGTTAAAAGTTTAAAAAAGAAACTTAAATCCTATATATGGGGCAGAGTTGTATTCAAAAGATCTTTTACCTCTACCAAACTCATAATCAGTATCGATCTTACGATACCCCATAGTGATATTTGCATTTTTGATGATCTCTATATCAAATGTGATACGATACTCTTTATAACTATGTGCATCTTCAAAAGTTAATGCCTCAGGCGCATAATAAAACACTCCCCCTACATAAAGAGGAATGAGACTCGAAAAAGGGAGACGATACTTTGCTTCTATTCCTAAAGGTATACTTGTAAAATCTTCAGAATGTGTTAGCTTTACACCTAAGCCAAAAGTAAAGCCTGTACGACCTATTGCTCTTTGCATAAGAAAATTAGCTTCATAAAGCTCTTCTAGATCATATTTTTTTGGATCACTATAATCACCATCTGCTTTTAAAAATCTTCCACCTATAAAAACTGTATTAGGTTCTACAGTATGATTAAACTGTCCAATATCAAAACGCGCACCCACTTCAAGGTCTTTTTCATTAATATTTATATCTGCAGAGTGCATAGCAAAAGCTGAAACAGCTCCAGCTACTAATATAGCTATTTTCTTTAACATGTTTGTCCTTGTATTTTTTCTATTGTTTTTGTTGTACTCTTTCCATCAACAAAATCTACTAATTTTAACTCTTTAGCAAATTCAGTTCCTACAACATCTTTCCCTTCATAATCACCACCTTTGACTAAAACATCAGGTGCAATCATTTTAATCAATTCATAAGGAGTATCTTCTTCAAAAGGAACAACAAAGTCTACTGCTTCTAGAGCTGCTAAAAGATATGCTCTGTCTTCTATAATATTAACAGGTCTACTCGGACCTTTGAGGCGTGAGACTGATGCATCGGAGTTAAGACCAACTATAAGTACATCTCCAAAACTTTTAGCAATTTGGAGATACTTAACATGTCCCACATGTAAAATATCAAAACAACCGTTTGTAAAAACAACTTTTTTCCCATTTTTTTTGTAACGAGAAACAAGACTTTGGATCTCTTCAAAACTTTTTATATGTGCATCAGAAGAGCTTTTATGAAGACTCGCTTCATACTCTTCAATCTCTGCTATACTTGCTGTGGCTGAACCTATTTTACCAACCACTACACCTGCGGCTAGATTTGCAAAACGAGCAGTTTCTTCTAAAGATTTTCCTGCACTGAGAGCAAAAGCTATGGATGCGATCACCGTATCACCTGCTCCAGTTACATCAAAAACCTCTTTAGCGACTGTTGGAAATCTCTTAAGTTGTGTATCATAGGTAGCTATTCCATCTTCTGAGAGTGTGATCAAAGAGATATCAAGATCACATACCTCTTTGAGGTGCAAAAGTGCTGCTTGCAGGGAGCTTTCATCTTCAATAGCAATCCCCGAAGCTAAAACTGCTTCTTTTTTATTGGGTGTAAGAAGGTATGCTCCTCTGTATTTAGAAAAATCACTCCCTTTTGGGTCTACTAAGACTTTTACTTTGTTTGCTTTTGCAAGTGCAATCACTTTTTGACACAGCAGATCGGTTAGAACCCCTTTACCATAATCTGAAAAAATAATAGCATCAAATGTTTCTATGCTCTTATGCAAAGAGAGGATGATCTGCTCTTGAATCTCTTGTAAAATATCTGCTTTACTCTCTTGATCGTAACGTAACACTTGTTGACTCACAGCGACGATACGACTTTTTTTGGATGTCTTACGCCCTTTTTGCACAATGATATTATCTGTATCAACATCGATCTCTTCGAGCATTGAGATCAACTCTTTTCCGTTTGTATCATCACCAATTACACTACATACACTTACATTTGCGCCAAGATCTTTTAAGTTATTGATTACATTCCCAGCACCGCCAAGCACTGTTGTCTCTTTTGCAATATCAACTACCTGTACAGGAGCTTCAGGAGATATACGCTCACAACTTCCCCATAAATAATGATCTATCATAAGATCACCTATAACCAAAATATGGGAGTTAGATTTTTTCAGCTCTTGCATCACTTCACTTCTTTTTCGTAAACTCTTTTGATCTCTGGAACATAGGCTCTAATACCATCTTCCATCTCATATGCAGGGCTATAGTCTAGCTCTGTTTTTGTAGTCTCTATATCTGCTTGTGTATGAAACTGATAACTCCCTATATAAGGGTTGGGAATATATTCGCACGTAAGATCTGTTTGTAACTCTTTTTGTAAAATATCTACGATATCTTGAAAAGAGCGAGCTTTTGCAGTTCCTACATTATATATACCGCTCTTGTTAGCTTGCATAGCTTTTACATTTGCTTGAATAATATCTTCTATATAGATAAAATCCCGAAGAATTTGATCGCTTCGTTCAAAAAGACGAGGATTTTTATCTGCTAATATTTGCAAACCAAACTGTAGTACCATCGATGCTGTGGCATTTTTAAAATACTCTCTTGGACCATATACATTAAAATAACGTAAACCTACAATACAAATCGAACTCTCTTGCATATATTCTCTACTCAAATGATCCATACTCAATTTTGAAAAGCCATACACATTGTTTGGTGATTCTATCCCTACTGTTTGTGGAGAAGGTGCATCTCCGTATGTAGCACCTGAAGAAGCATAGATCATATGAGCATTATGAGCTAAAGCTAATTTTAAAAGATCATGGTAAGCATTTACATTTGTCTGGATCATAAGGTCTTGCTCAGCAACAGTCGTATCTGAAATAGCGGCTTCATGAAATATATAATCAAACTTGTAATGAGCTTGTAAATTTGCTAGAAGTTCTTTATCATTTATGTTGCCACTGATCACCTCTCCACGAAAACCTATAAGGTTTTTAAAGTGTCCAAAACTTTTAAGATTTCCATTTGAAAACTTTGCTCCGCTTCGAAAGCTATCAAGGACTACTACCTTCGCCTGAGGATGGTTATTTTGAAAGTAAAATGCAAGGTTTGAACCGATAAACCCTGCCCCACCTGTTATTAAAATTGTTTTATTTGTCAAATCATCTTCAATGTATCTCATTTTCCCATCCAACATAAATATAGTTAAATATAATGATAGCAAATTCGTTATTAACAAGTATTTAAGAGTAGAGCTATTATAATAGAAACGAAAATTATTCTAAGGAAATACACAATGAAAAAAATCGCAATCGCTACAATCGCTGCTTTAGCAGCTTCTACTGCACTTATGGCTGCACCAGTTAACGGAAAAACTTGTGCAAGCTGTCATGGTGCTAACTTTGAAAAAGTTGCTATGGGAAAATCTAAAATCGTATCTGAAATGACACATGCTGATATCGCTGCTGCACTTAAAGGCTACAAAGCTGGAACTTATGGTGGTCCAATGAAAGGCCTTATGAAAGCTCAAGTTGGTAAATACTCTGAAGCTGAGCTTGAAGCATTCGCACAAACTATCGGTAAGTAATTTTTACCTCCCTTAGCTGCCTTTTGGCAGCCTCTCTACTCAGGTTTATATACTTTTTTCTTTAACTCTTCTCTTTTTTTCTCTTGTTTTACTGCATCATTAAGTTCATCTTCACCATCAAATTTTGCTGCATTTAAAAACTTTTCTTCATCATCAAACTGCCCATTTTTGATCGCCCATAAAAAAGCGAACAGTGCAACAGCTCCTAAAAATATAGAAGCCCCAAGCATCATAGCAATAACCCAACTATCCATATACTAAACCCTCCTAATTTTTAATCCATTTTAAACGTATGCGCATTGAGTTTCCTACTACAAGCAAGGAACTTAAACTCATAGAGATTGCTGCGACGAGAGGTATAACATAACCAAACATAGCCAAAGGGATTGTAATTGCATTATAGAGCAAAGAGATTCCTAAGTTTTGTTTGATCAACCCAAAAGTGGTGCGAGAGATCTTAAAAGCTTCCTCTAAAGACCTCAATGAATCATTAAGTAATACTACATCTCCAATATCAATTGCTATATCACTTCCACTCCCCATTACAATGCCTATATCTGAATTAGCAAGAGCAAGTACATCATTTACACCATCACCAACCATCACTATTGTTTTACCCTCTTTATGCAAAGATGCAATAAACTCTGCTTTTTGTTCAGGAGATTGTTGTGCATAATAATTTTTGATTCCAACTTCTTTAGCAACCTTTTGAGCAGTTTTTTCATGATCTCCTGTAAGAATCATAAGCTCTATCCCTTTTTGTTTCAGATTTAATACAAGATCTTTAGCTCCCTGTTTTATCCTATCACTTAATTCATACACAGCTACAAGTTTTTGATCGATTGCAAAGAAAAAATGGGTATTTTCACTCTCATAAGATGTTTCTACTCCATAAGCTTGTAAAAGTTTTGCATTGCCACCGAGATACTGTTTTCCATTTAATGTAGCGACTATCCCTTGTGCTTGTACCTGTTTATAGGTATCAAAAAGAGTCTCTTTATAGAAGTTTTCATCTCTATTTAAATAGTTTTGTAACGCTTTAGAGACTGGATGACGCGAGCCTTTTACAAGAGAGTATAACAAACTTGGGTCAAAAGAAGAAAAGGTTTCACTTTTTACAACTTCAGGTTTTCCAACTGTCAAAGTACCAGTTTTATCTAAAACCAAAGTATCTGTTTTTGCCATAGTTTCTAACTGTGCTGCTTCTTTAAATAAAACACCTCTTTTGACACCAAGACTAAGCCCCACAAGTGAAGCGACAGGTGTAGCCAAAGCCAAAGCACATGGACAAGCAATAATGATCACAGATATACCTACCATAAATGCATCTTCAAAACTATGAGGCCAAAACCACCAAATAAAAAATGTTAAAACCGATAATGCTAAAATAACTGTAGAAAAATGATTTGAGAGAGTATTGGCAAGTTGCTCAATTTTTGGTTTTTTATTGATAGCAGAGTCCAAAAGTGTTACAAGATTTGAAAGTGTTGAGTGTTCAAAATCTTTTGTTGTTTTAAAGTGAATATCTGCATCAATACTTGTAGTACCGCTAATTACACTTTGGCCTACTGTTTTATATATTGGTTCACTCTCCCCTGTTAAGTTTGATTCATCAAAACTTCCTGAACCTTTTATAATCTCTCCATCTAAAAGTATTTTTTCACCAGAAGAGACTACAACTATATCACCAACCTCTATATCACTTAACTTAGATGCTACAATATTACCCTTTTTAAGTGTATTCACTTCATTTGGAATATGTTTCCCAACTATATCGAGTGTATCTGCTGCATTTTTTTTACTTAAAACTTCTAAAAATTTTCCAATAAGTACAAAAGTGATGATCATACTTACAGAATCAAAATAAGCTTCTCCCTCCTGAGCTACTGTGATATAGATCGAATAAAGATATGTAAGAGTAGCTCCAGTTGAGACTAAAAGATCCATATTAACTATTTTATTTTTTAAACCATAATATGCACCTCTAAAAAACACCCATCCACTATAGAATAAAACAGGTGTTGCAAGTGCTCCCTCAGCAATATTTAGAATAGTTTTAATATCTTGTGTGATCCCAGTAAAATACCCTGCATATTGTGCCACTGCTATCCACATAATATTCATTGTCGCAAAAATAGCTACTGCTAAACGTAAGTAGTACTCTTTTCTCTCCTTGTTTGCATGAGCTTCTTGCAAAGAAGCATCATAAGGATAAGCGTTATAGCCTATAGCTCGGATCATATCAATGATTTCAGAGAGTTTTACAATATCATCTGCCCAAACAATACTTGCTTTATTGTTTGTAAAATTAATATTGACCTCTACAATTCCCTCCATTTTATAGAGTGCTTTTTCATTCAGCCACACACACGCTGAACAATGGATCCCTTCAATAATAAGGGCTACATGATGTAAACCCTCTGCATCTGTTTTAACAAATCTTTCATAAAAAGCAGGAGCATTAAAGTTTGATGAATCTTCATATTGTTGTGTCGGTGGAGTAAGTTTTACATCGCCTGCTTTTTGGTAAAAACCCTCTAAGCCCTCATCACTTAAAAGGTGATACACTCCCTGACACCCATTACAACAAAAGTAATGTCCATTATCCTCAATCATCATATCTTGTGCAAATTCAAGATGGCAATGATCACAACTAATTTTCTTTGACAAGTTCAAACTTTCCTAGCTTTTTATTTTTTTCTATCTTATTCCAAGTTCTAACATGGCCATTCATACAGATATAGATTCCATATTCAGTGACTGTGTTTGCAAAGCTGTATGCCATTCCTAAGTTAAAACTCGCTTCGACTGGATCGATCTCAAAAGGCTGCATAGCGCCTGTTAAGACAACTACTTTTTTCTCTAAAACTTCATCTAAAAAAGCTGCTGTTTGATCCATAGTGTCTGTCCCATGTACTAAAAGAAAAGAGTTTTCATCAGATTCAATGATAATTTGAGCTAACATTTGTCTATCATTAGCATCCATTTCCAAGCTATCTTTATAAATAACCCCTGCTAAAGCATATTCACTATTGCAAGAAGATAAAATTTTTTCTATCGTATCATTATCAAAAGGTACTTCAAGTACACCTGCTATTGGATTATAGCGCTTATTAAAAGTACCACCACAATTTAATATTAACATCTTGTTTTCCATATATCTTCTAACTTTGAGACAACCCTCGTAGCTTTAGAGTTTGTGAAAGTTCTCTCTTCATTAAAAAGGTATGTTTCACTTATACCTGCATTTATTGCTGCTTCTATATCGCGCTCTTTATCACCAACCATAATAGAGTGCTTAAGATCTATATTTAACTCTTCTTGTGCTTGAAGAATCATCCCAGGCTTTGGCTTTCGGCAATTACAGTTTTGAGAAAAATCTGGATGATGAGGGCAATAATATATTTTATCGATTATCACATTATTTTCTAAAAACTTTTTTTCCATCCATTGGCTAAGATCAAGAAACTCTTTATCACTATAATAACCCCTAGCTATACCAGATTGATTCGTAACAACTATGATATAATAATTACGCTTTTGAAAATATTTACATAACTCAAATATACCATCAATAAACTCAAAGTCATTTTTTTTGTAAAGATAGTTTTTCTCTTTATTAATAACTCCATCACGATCTAGAAAAAGTGCTTTTTTCAACACTCTCCTACACCATTAGCAAAGATCTCTTTTTCGATAATATCACATAAGATATGCCCAATTAAAATATGAGACTCCTGAATTCTAGGAGTATCGTTTGAAGGGATAATAATACAAAGATCAGCTATTCTAGCCATCTCACCGCCATCACGTCCTACAAGTGCTACTGTAAAAATCGATTTAGCTTTTGCACTTTTAATAGCATTGAGTATATTTTTTGAATTACCTGAGGTTGAAATTCCAATAAAAAGATCATTTGCTACACCCATACCCTCTAACTGTCTAGAAAATATATGTTCATAGCCATAGTCATTTCCTATCGCTGTAAGGTTAGAGGTATCAGTAGTCAAAGCCAAAGATGGTAAGGATGGTCTATCGAATCCATATCTTCCTACAAGTTCTGCAGCAATATGTTGTGCATCCGCTGCACTGCCACCATTTCCTGCTAAAAGTGTTTTATTTCCACTTTTATACACTGCAACACATTTCTGTGCTACTGCTACAATTGTATCGAGTAACTCTTGATTAGAATATATAAATTGTTTTGTTTCAATAGAGGCTTTTATCTGTTCTTTAATATATTGTTTCATAAATATCCTTCATAAGAATGAAATGATAGCATAGAAGAGATAAGAAAAATAAAAATGTAAAGAGAAAAAAAGAGGAATAAAATGATTAAAGTAAATTGAACGTAATAGTAAGTAAATAGTATAAAAGCGAGAAGATAAAAAAGAGAGGTAATAAATGATCGAACTAGGCAGCGACCTACGTTTCCAACCCTGAGAGGGTCAGT
>Ga0193960_1000487_pt1 | contig 16510 bp, 11 predicted proteins | sample FB_3_MG_FD_140338 | JGI IMG/M metagenome (GOLD analysis project Ga0193960, IMG submission 140338) | Microbial mat bacterial communities from the Broadkill River, Lewes, Delaware, United States - FB_3_MG | ecosystem: Environmental > Aquatic > Freshwater > River > Microbial mats | place: USA... | reverse complement strand
TTGGCATCAATCTGCTGGCCCCATAATTCCACCCGGCTGCCGACCTCCACCGCCTCCAGATCGGTCAGATCAACGGTGATCATGTCCATCGACACGCGCCCAATCAGCCGGGTGCGCTGGCCATCCACCGCTACGGGCGTGCCTTCCCGAGCCTGACGCGGATAACCATCGGCATAACCAATCGCCGCCGTACCGACCCGAGTCGGACGCTCGGCCACAAAGCGACTGCCGTAGCCCACGCTTTCACCGGCCTCAATCCAGCGCGTGGCGATGATGCCGGTTTCCAGCGTCATGGCCGGGCGCAATTGCTGCGATTCTGCATTAGCACACTCCAGTGGAGACGCGCCATACAGCATGATGCCGGGGCGCTGCCATTGACGCCGGGCCTGCGGATACGCCAGCAAAGCGGCGGAATTGGCCAGACTGAGATCAATATCAACCCCCTTTCCCTGATCTTCCAGGCCATCCAGCGCGGTCATCAGACGCGCTATCTGTGCCTGTGGGCTGATGCCCGTCGGAGCCTCCAGATCGGCGTTGGCGAAGTGCGTCATCACCACTACCTTTTCAATCGCAGCCATCGACCGGGCTTGCTGAATCACCGGAAGTGCCTGCTCCAGAGGCAGCCCCAGACGGTGCATGCCCGAATCCATCTTGATCCACACCGTCAGCGGGGCCGACAGTTTAGCCGCCTGAATCTGCGCCAGTTGCTCCGGGCGATGAATGGCCGTCCAGAAGCCTTGCTCTGCGATCAGCGGCAGCTCGTCCGGAGTAAAAAAACCTTCCAGCAACAGAATCGGCTGCTGAATGCCCGCTGCCCGCAACTCCAGTGCTTCCTCAATGCAGGCCACCGCAAAGGCCGGAGCCACTGGGGCCAACGCCTGCGCCACCGCCACCGCGCCATGACCGTAGGCGTCCGCCTTCACCACCGCCAGTGCCTGACCATTCGCCGGACACAGGGCAGCAGCCAATTCAAAGTTATGGGTAATATGATCAAGATGCACTCGGGCAAGCGCTGGACGAGACATACTTTACTACTCCGCAGTCACACGGTCGGGTTACAGATAACGCTGTAACGACAGACCTTCGGTATCAATATCGGTTGGTTGTTCATTCACAATATCCGCCAGCAAACGGGCCGAACCCTGGGACATTGTCCAGCCCAGCGTGCCATGGCCCGTGTTGGTATAGAGTTTTCGGATCGGGGTCTTGCCCACCACCGGCACACTGTCCGGCATCATGGGCCGCAAGCCGCACCAGAATTCGGCCTTCGCCAGATCTCCGGCACCGGGAAACAGATCACCGACCACAAACGCCGCCGGTTTACGCCGGGAGGGTTTCAGGCTGCGGTCGAACGACGCAATTTCTGCCGTGCCACCCACCCGGATGCGGTTATCAAAGCGCGTGACCGCGACCTTGTAAGCCTCATCCATCACCGTCGATTGCGGTGCCTTGTCGGCGTCCAGCAAGGGCAGTGTCAGCGAATAGCCCTTGATCGGATACACCGGCAACGACACGCCCAACGGCTTCAGCAGCAAGGGCGAGTAACTGCCCAGACACAGGATATACGCATCCGCCGTAAAACGACCGTTAGACGTTAGCACCGATTGAATCTCATTATCCAGACTTTCCAACGCCAGAATGTCGGTATTCATCTGAAACGACACCCCCGCCTGACGGCAGGCCTGTGCCAGCCCTTGCGTAAAGCGCCGACAATCGCCAGTGGCGTCCTTCGGAAAGCGCAAGCCACCTACAAACTTGTCGGCCACCTGTGCCAGCGCCGGTTCATGCTGAATGCAGGCGTCGTGATCCAGCAATTCATGCTCCACCCCGCAGGTGTGCAGGGATGCCAGATCCGAGCCGATCGAGTCCATTTTTTGCTGATCACGAAACAGCTCGATGGTGCCACCATGGCGCTGATCGAACGCCAGCGGCAGGTGCTGCTCCAGCGATTCAAAGCAGTGACGGCTGTATTCCGACAGTCGCAGCATGCGGCCCTTGTTGATGCGATAGGCGTCTTCGTTGCACTGCTTCAGCATCCGCATCAGCCAGCGAGCCGTCTGCAGATTCAGCCCCGACGGACTGACCAGAATTGGTGCCAGATCCTGCATCATCCACTTCAACGCCTGCAGTGGAATCCCCGGTGCCGCCCACGGGCTGGCGTAGCCAAACGACAGCATACCGGCATTGCCATAACTGGTTTCCTCGGCCACATCCGGCTGCCGATCCAGCACCGTTACCTTGTGTCCCGACTGAGCCAGATACCAGGCCGACGACACCCCGATCACACCACCACCCAACACCAGTACTTTCATACCCTGCCCTCATTCCAGCGACTGTGGATCTTGTACCTGAACAGCCACAGGCCAGAATTTTCATTGCCTTAATGAAAAATAGTAGATAAAAGGACGTGGTAAAGGCTTTGGGGTGAAGTAGCATGGTCTGCGAGTCCTGAGCGGTGATGGAAGGCATGGCGGAATCCGCCCATACGTAAATTTTGCTGTACAAAAAACAGTCACCCTCTGAAGCGCAAGCAGGCAGCATGCTGGTCAACAATCGGGTTTCTGACAAAAAACCCGGTTTTTACAAGATACAGCTTGATAGTACCCGCTTACTTTTATAGTATCAGCAGGGTTCCAAATGAGCCGGATGTTCCTTAAAAATACTGTACAAAAAACGAACAAATCACTGTACAAAAAACAGTCGATTTTTTTGCTTTTCAAGTGCTTGATTTTTAAAGGAAAATTTTTGGCTAAGAGTTACAAACCTGCCCCGTTTATAAGGGGATTAAGACGCACTTCTTTCTCCTCCTTCATCTCTGGACGAGTTACAAACCTGCCCCGTTTATAAGGGGATTAAGACAGTTTGCCGCTTGTTTCATGACCCATGCGCTCAGTTACAAACCTGCCCCGTTTATAAGGGGATTAAGACGAAATTTTACCCCAGCTTGCAGGATCTGTTAGTTACAAACCTGCCCCGTTTATAAGGGGATTAAGACACGATACTTCGTTCTCCTGTGTAACTGCTACGACGTTACAAACCTGCCCCGTTTATAAGGGGATTAAGACCAATGGGCGGTTTCCCTCCCGTGACAGTCGCCAAGTTACAAACCTGCCCCGTTTATAAGGGGATTAAGACTCTGATCTAAATCGCCATTCCACCTTGTTATAGGTTACAAACCTGCCCCGTTTATAAGGGGATTAAGACGTACCACGATCTTCGAATACGAACTTTACACCTGTTACAAAACTGCCCCGCTTATAAGGGGATTAAGACGTGCGTGGACAGGCGTAAGTGTCTGCCTCATCGTTACAAACCTGCCCCGTTTATAAGGGGATTAAAGCAACAGATATAAAAACGCGAATGCGTTTTTGGAAGGGTTAAAACGGTATTGCCAAATCCGACGGACAATTCAGCCGTAGCCGAATTGCCGTCAGGTTGTATCGAAATAACGGCCGATTAATGAAAATTAAACGGCAAACAGGCTTCCAACTGCGCCAGCAACCAGGCTGATTCCGCCTGCGGAGCCGTGCAGAGCTGCTCCAGAGCGGCATGGTTCGCCAAGGGCAACTGATCACGCAGTGCGTGTCGGACGGCTTCCGATGGCACTGGCATAGCACCCGACAACACCGCTGTTGCCGCCTGCCACACCTGCGAAATCCACAACAACGTCGGGCCGTTCTCCGCGCACAGCACAATCGCCTCTTGCCACAATGCCTGAGCCTCCTGCTGCTGCCCGGCCTGCCACAAGGCCCAGCCACGCCAGAACATAATCAGCGGCCAAGGGTGGTCTTGCTCTTGCTGCCATTGATCCTGAATTTTCAGCATCTGCGCCTGTTCATCGGCAAACACCGCCGGGCGCTCCTGCATCGCACGCCAGCCCAGTTGCTGTGCAAAGCGTACTTCATGGCCGCTCCGTGCCAGACGCTCGAAAAGCGGTTTGGTGGCATTGCCCGGAACCACATCGGCCAAATACGCCTTCAGCCCGTCTTTGAACGATTCGTCTGACAGCGCGGGATTGCGCAGATACGCAAACTGCTGATAACTGCGGGTCTGGTTGATTTCCCGCTTGGCCTGAGCGCTGTCTGACAGCCGGTCAAACTGACGCATGGCTTCCGTGAAACACGCATCCGCTTCCTGATAACGCCCCTGAAACGCCAGTAACTGCCCTTTGCTACTGTGCAATTTGCCATGATTCAGCAGGCCTACGGTCGCTGCAGGCAAAGCCAGCCACTCATCCAGCAAGCCTTCGCAACTGCTGAAGTCCATGGCGTTGGTGGCGGCCACCACCACACGCAGCAGCGCTTCGCAGGCTTGTGGTGCCATTTCGTCTTTTAGCGTGGTCGCCAGCCGGGCCAGCTCCAGCAAGTCGGCGTTGTCGCTGTAGCCCTGATGGTTGGCCAGTGCCAGCCGAGCTGACTGCTGTTGCAGCTTGAGGCTCTTCGGCAAACACACATCCGCCGGTTGATAGTGCTCCAGCCAGTCCAGCGCACGCGCCAGGCCCGCTAACTGGTAATCCTTGACGCGCAAGCGCTGCTGAACTTCCGCCAGATAGCTGTTCCAGATGTTGGGATCGGCTTTCACACGGCCACCCAGTTGTTGCAAGCAGCCGAATACCATGGCGGTGTTGTTTTCAACCTGATCACCCGCTGATTTCAGCAAGTCGTACCAGTCCGCCGGACGCAAAGGGGATGTGCCTTCCACTGCAGAGAGCAAACGCTCGTACACGGCCTCGTCAGAGGGCCGGATCAGACAATGGCCCGGCAGCTTGGCCAGATTCAGCAGTTTTTTCTTGGCAGCAACCGAGCTACCCCAGCAATTGGCGATGGTATCGACATAGCCGTTGGCCGGGTGGCCGCTTTTGTCGATGAAGTTCATATTGAGGCGCAGATGGCCAAACCGTTCGGGGTTGATTGCCACCAAGTCGGCCACCAACAGCTCGCCAACGGCTTTCAGATCATAATTCTCGTTGTAGTCAGAACGCTCTTCAATCTGGATATCAACCCGCGTCACCTGACCCGGCTGCATCGGCAACAATTGCAGCACCCAGCGAGACAACTGCTGGATTTTCTGAAACCAGCTATGGCGACCAGAAACCGGGTCTTTACTGGTAAAGCCGAAGATACCAACAGGGTGCTGGAGCAGGTTTGCCAATACTCGTTCAACGGCGTCTGTGGGTTCGTCGGTTGCGTGAAATTTATTGGGCAAGGATGGCAGCGTCAGACCTTGAGGCAACAACAAGCCCACGACCTTGCCCAGATCCTTATTAGCATCGTGCAGTTCATCAGCGGTTGCATCAAAAAACCGCCCGGTTTCGTCAATCAGCAATGTCCACTGTGGTGACGGTTGCAAGTTGGCAATGGCGTTGGGATGCCCTTGTTCGGTCAATTCCACGGCTGGCATGGAGGGTTTGTAACCATGTGCCTGGCGGATTTTTTGCTGGTTGTTTCGACGATATTGACATGCCTTGTCAAATGACTCCCTCAAGTGCCGGGCAATACGTTGAGTCACTTTTTTACCGGTGTTGTCCAGCCATGCCTGAATCTCAGCATCCGATATTCCACGCCGGGGCATAGATAACAATTCGTTGGCCAGTCGATGCGCTTCACGCCCTTCTCTGACAGCTTTGTCCCAATCCGGTTGTAAAAACATCAATTCAGAGTTCTGGTTCAACAGAAGCTCAAACCCACCCTGAAACTGATGGATTTTGGTTTGATGAGCCTGCTCACCCCAGGCATGGTGCAGATAACACCTTCTAACAAGCTCACGCGCCTGCTTCTCGGCCTCCGAAGCGCTAACATCAAAACGAGGTGATGCCTTGACTGGCAACTCGGGTATCGCCTCATCGGCGGCCAGCAATTGCCATTGACGATCACCTTGAAACAGATACACCTGCGCCTGCGTCCAACTCTGACGCGCCACTTCGATCAGCGCAGTATCGGTGTGTTTACCGGCCAGTACCGCTTTAACGCCACCAACATCACACGCCATTGCAGCCAACTGATCTGCGGTAGTGGTTTTCAGCAATACCAAATGATGCAAAGCGTCCAGACCCTGCGGTTTTTCAGACGGTGCGCCTGGCAGAGAAACGTAAAACATAAGTCATTCCTTGTTTGATTAGAGCAGAACCGACACCACCTCGGCACGGATTTCCGCCAAGGTCGGATGCAGAGATGTCAACTGAGCATCACTTAACTCCACACCACGCAACTCAGGCGGCAGATTGATTTGTAGATGAAAATAGCGTGCCCCACGCGCATTCAGCTCAGCCACCAGATGCACGGTGAGATTGCCGTAAACGCAATCCCCCGGTTGCAGCAAGGCGGTGTCGAGATGCGACAGCTCCAGATCAACCTGAGCCAATTTCTGGCGCAGCCATTTGATGCTGGCCGGGTGGCGAGAAACAATGATATGGCGGGGCATGGAAGTCCTTTTCGAAAAGTTAAAAAATCAGGCCGCTATCAGCGGCCCTGCAATCCGTTCGTTTTATTCAATGATTTCGATCTGCTCGGGGTTGAGGCGTAAACCATAGTATTTCCCCCGTGCGGCGGTCATTCCCTTTTCATTAAAAGCACTGGAGGGAATCAGGTAGTACTTGAGCTGTTCGGTAATACTACCTTCAATTTTCTGACGAATTTCGGACACCCGATCGGTCAAATCGGCCCCAACAATGCTTGCATCGCAACTGAGCTTAGCCAGCATAGCGTTGTCATTGGTGATTTTTCCGGCCAGCTCATCAAACAGCGCTTTTCCTTTCAAAGTGCTATGGATCATGCCTGCTACTCGTGCCAACTCCTGTGCCACATCCAGATACAGCAGAGAATCGTCATCCCCATTTTTAACGGTACGGACATAACGGCAGCGCTGTTTATCAGACTGTTTTGTCACCCGTGCCATCGCGGTATAAATGGCCATATATACCGGGTTCTGCAAGGTGAATTTAGCTACTGGCTGGTCATCAGCAGATTCGGGCTTCCCCTCAAACAGTTCAACCAGACCGTCTTTCGGCGTCAGTCGCAAACGAATATTGTCAGGTTGATCCCCCAGGTTGATCAGGTTCACCAATGTGCGGTAATTCAAGGTATCCCCGCTGCCTACGCCTTCTTTTAATATGGCAGGTAGATTCTGGCGCATACGAATAAAGGGGATATCCGTCAATTTGATAGTAGCATCTCGGCTATCAAGATCCTTCTTCCCGACCTTGACATTGTACGAGTCACCATCTTTTTGATATGGGAAGAAAAAGTCCCCCCCTTCAAAGTCCTTATCAACCAGTACATGCGACATACAATCAAAATGCCGACCAAATAAACTCATGGCATAACCCAGATAAAAGGTCATGGTCTTCCGGCCACCGGCAATGGAAGCATGAATGCGCCAACGATCACCGCTGGTAAAATCACGCACCGTACTGGTGATAAAATTAGCCAAAGCTTCGTGATCTTCTATTTCACGAGCATCTTCAACTGGCTTCCCATTGGCATCAGGTACAACCAGAATATGACTCTCGTCCAAGGGCATGTCCTTATCCTTGTTCTTGGGCCCTACCAGTTCGCAAACCTCACGAACGCGCTTAAAAATGTTATTTTTCTCGCCACCTCGCCACTTGTCTGGATTGAGTAACGTTTTTTTACCTTCACTGGTAGTAATAATCCGGATTTCGTCTGGCCATAATTCATCAATAACCTGCTGCTCAACATCGTCTTTATTACTCTCTCGCCAATCATAAAACCCTGCTTCCGGGTAATTGTTTGGATCGCTAATACATAACTCATCCCACTGATTTTTAAGACGTTTGTCACATTCATCTGGAATACGCTGGGCAATCCCATACAGCGTTTCAGTCACCACAGCAGGAGACATCCCCGTTACCGCCAATAACAAATTCTTGGTCTTCGTGCCCTCTTGTTCAGGGTTTGGATGCACCTTGTTTTTTTTCTTGTCTTCCTTTTTGTCTTGCGTCTTCGAAGATTTTTTAGCAGAAGGCTTATGAGTCATTTTGATTCCTTGAAATATTGCCTTGTTGGTTCAGCCATCATGGCCGTTTTTTTATCTAAAAATGGCGCTGCCAAAACTGGCAGCGCATGCAGGCAGACCAATGCAGTGGCCGTGCTAACTCAGGCCCAACGCCTTGAGCAACGACGCGCGGCTATCGCATAACCGTGTACCGTTGGCCGCCAATTTGGCTTTAAAAATATCCCAACGGCCTTTCTCTTCCAGGGTGCGACGAAAATGCGGCCCGACCATCAGTATCTTGGTGGTTTTGCCAAAACGGTCACCCATGCTCTCCAACTGTTGTTCGATGGATTTCTCTGGGGTTTCGGGTGGCACATCCGCCTTGATCTCGATCAGATAGCTGCGGCCCTTCAGGTGAACAAACACATCGGCTTCACGGTTGCCGTCTGAACTTTGTTTCTGTTCCGGGTTGACCACCACACCCCGCGCCATTTCTTCGGCAAGAACGCCAGCGCCCAATAACCAGTGATGCGTTAATTGCTCCAGCCAGTCGCCCGAAATCCATTTACGCACCGCTTTGCGAGATTTTTTCGGGTTATTGCCGGGCAGCGATAATTGCTGGCCATTCAGGTCGAAGCTGTTGGCATCCAATGAGGATAAACGCTCGATCCACTCGACCACCTGAGGTGTTTGCAAGGCTTCCGGGAGCGTCAGTTTCAGCTGATTCTGTTTGTACTCCGGGTTGTCGCGCCCTTGCGACCAGAGTTCATCCAGCCAGCCAAACAAGGCTTCGATAGCCGCTTCCTGCTCGTCCAGTGCTTGCCAGAGTTGCTGAGCCAGCTCTGCGTGCTGCTCTTGCCCTTCCAGGCCGATACTCTGCTGTTCCACTTTGTCAGCGTACAAGTGAGCAATATCCAGCGGTGCCGCCGTTTTCATAGGGAGAGGTTCGCCACGAGATACCCATTCATTGTTAATCAACGCCAGACGTTGCAGATGGCTGCCCGTAATGCCCTTGTAATGCACTTCATCCCACGGCATACGAGTCAGCAGCCCCATACCGATGGCTTTGGTGCCCCCCGTGGCGTTAAACACCAGCGTCAAATCCTTGTGAGAACCAGCCTTGATCGCAGCAATACAGGGGCGCAATGCCTCGGCAATCCATGTTTGCAGCTCCAGAATGTTCTCACCATCAAATTGCTGTTGCTCATCCGGGCGATGGATCGTCGTGTTCGGCAGACCTTCACGCAGAACGTTCACCAATCGTTCACTGGCCTTACGCAGTTTGGGAAAACTGCTCACCACCAGCACCAAATGCTGAGGGCGTAAGGTCAAACAGGCTTCGTATTCAGGCAGATTAAACTCAGAAACAACACACACGTAGATAAAAGGCTGGGGGGAGTTATTCATAACGTCCTGTGATTCTCCAGAGGGGGATGGTTCAAGCATTAAACGGCCTCCGTGGCCGGGCACGTCCATATGTTTCATCCCTGGCATTATCCCTGTTCGTTGCAAAATAAAAACACCTGCGTCAATAAAAGAATGGTTGATCAAGCCCACATCAGGCTGCCATGCGAGCCAGCTCTTTGGCAAAATTACGGGGCGCGCGGTAGTCACTGGGCGAACAGGGCACGGTGATGTAGTCGCTGCCTTGCGGCTCGAATAACTTGCCGTGCTTGCGGCCTTTCTGCCACATCCAGCCCTGACGCACCTTCTGGCGAACCAGCTTGTTGATGTCTTTATTGCTGCTGTACTGCATGGCAAAACCTCCACTCAATCTGATAACACCAGCGTAGCAATTTGATGTCTGTTTGAGGGAGGTACCAAGTTTGGGCCGCTAGCCAAACCAACGTTCGATTTGCTGGCGGGCATGCTGAACGTGCTCGTCCTTGACGTGCGCTGCAACAGCGGCAAACGCCACGCCCAGCACCGACAAATCATCGCCGAAACCCACACCGGGCAGTGCATCCGGTACGGCATCCAATGGTGAGATAAAGTACGCCAACGCAGTGTAAACCGTTGTTCTGGCCCAGGCTGGCGTATCACCATCGGACGCGACGTAATACAGCGTCAGCGCCTTTTCGACCACTTCACGCCCGGCCTTGACGGCGTAGCGTGCGATCTTTTTCCAGAAGCCATCGTGATGAAACTCTTGCTCAGACAACGCGCTATGAATGCTCATATCCATCTCCTCAAAAACTCTGTTGCTCATTGTGACAGAACCCGGTTATTGATCAGTCGTCCCAAAAGCTCCAGATCAACGCCCCGACACTCATCACCGCCACAGCCGGGGCGGCGACGGTGGCCAATGCACCCGTCCCAACCAAGCCAGCGGCTGTTGCAGAGCCACTGACTAAAGCCGAGGTACCTGCTCCCGCACCTAAACCCGCCACCGCTGATGACACACCCTTGCCCACCGCCATCGACGACGACGGAGCGAATGAAGACACAGAAGCAGACGCCACCGTTGCGGCTTTTTTGCCTCCAGATAACGACGACCACACCGAACTCAACGCCGGCATCGCGTTCCGCATCACCTGAGCAGAAACCTGCTCGCCGGTTTTGGCCACCACATAACGATAACCAACGGCGGCTGTCGTGCCTGCTACCACGGCTTGCACCTGACGGCTGCGTCGTTCGCCTTCAATGCACCAATTGACAAAATGCTCACAATTATTGAATACCAGCGAATACTGCTCCTCCCCCAGACGAGTGCGAGCGCGCTGTACCGATTTGGATCGCCCAAACACACGATCCGGGTGTTTGATCACATCCACATAGTTCCCATCGGCAAACTGCGACAGGCTGACACGACAGACGCGACACGGGCCATCGCTGAAGCCATCACCACCGTAGTGAATGACCTCGTCGTTCCCCACGCTCAAGCCATGGTGAAAATACGTCCCGCGAAAAACCATCAAATGGGTACCGGCGTTAAACTGACTCATGAAGCTGCCTCGCTGTGCGTGATGTGATGAGCACAAGATACCCCCTTGAAACAGCAAAATTCACACACCCAAACCTGGCAGATCTAACCTCCTCGGCAAAAAGCGCACACTGTAATGAGCCAATACCGGAGGACACCGCCATGATGCCAATCCCCGCCCACACCATTCGCTGCCAACAATGCGGCTGGTCACGTACCTTTCCTGCGACCAGCGACGTATTACTGCCCCATCAAGTTCCTCCCGCACACTGCCCACGCTGTGGTTCAGACGAGTTGCAACCACAAGACGGCCGCTTGATGCAGCGCGTTCGCCAGTGGTTGGGATCAGTACAATGACCAGTGCCATACCGCAACACTGGCTGGTGTGCTACGACATTCACAACGCTCGCCAGCGTCAAAAAGCCAATCGGCTGCTGCGCCAGTTCAGTCTGGACTACCAGGAATCCGGGCTGGAAACCCGCCTTGAAGGAGACATTCAGCCCACCCTGACCGCGCTGCAACCATTGCTGACAACCGATGACCGATTGCTGCTACTGCCACGGCCCCAGTCACAGCCCGACTGGCGGCTGGGCAAACCCGACAGCGAAGACAACCACGACACCCTGATCTGGGCCTGATTACTCTAAAACCAAACGGAAACCAAACGACACGACGAGGTACGCCGCATGAACAGCAAGCAGCTGATGTTTGATCGCCGTCATATCGAGCTGGATTACGACAACCAGTGCCTGGTGGTGCGCGAGCCACCGCACGGGGTTCGCACCTTGCCGCTGCGGTATATCCGCCGAATTGTGTGCGTTCATGGGGTGACACTCACCAGCAGTCTGTTGGGGCAACTGTGGCGACGTGGCATTGACTTTATTGCACTGAATCCACACGACAGTGAAAACAGCTTTGGCTTGTATCCCGATCAACAGCAACAGGTGCAACGGCGCTGTCAGCAATACCAGTGGCAGCAATCCCAAGGGCCACAAGGCAATGAACACAGCCTGAGCATCGCCCGTACCTTGTGTCGCCATCGGCTTCAGCAGCAATTACGCTATTTGACCCAACAGCCCGCCGCCGATGACGTGAGCGCACTGATGCAACAACTGGCTAGCCTGCAAGCGAACATGACCGAAGCGGCTCATCGAGATACCCTGCGAGGTCTTGAAGGCACCGCCCAACGGCTGATGTTTCAATACTGGCGCGGTTGCCTGCCCGCTCACTTTGGCTTTGAAAAACGCCAACGCCGACCACCGCCTGACCCAGTCAATGCCCTGTTATCGCTCACCTATACCATCGCCATGCAAGAAGCCATCCACCAATGCAAGGCGGTCGGGCTGGATTCGCAACTGGGGTTTTATCATCGTGTGACCCACGGTCGTCATTCACTGGCGTGCGACCTGATGGAAGTGGCCCGTCCGCAGTGCGAGCAATGGGTGGTGGAGCTGCTCAATCAGGGCATCATTAATCAGCGTCATTTCAGTGTTCCCAAACAACGGGTCAGGGCTGCCGGTTGGGAAAAGCCGGGCGGGCGCTGTATTACCAGCACCTCGCCAGCGCCATGCCCACCTGGCAAACACAACTGGCCGCCGCCGCGCGCTGGGTGGCCCGGAAAGTGGATCAGCACAGCAACACTCATAACAACAACCTTCAAAACAACAACCTTCAAAACAACCACCGTGAAGATTTGGGCACCACACAGGAAGCCACTTATGCGTGACTACTGGTATTTGATTCAATACGACATTGCCAATCCCAAACGCCTGCAGCGGGTACACCGGCTGTTAAAGTCGTGCGCCCTGCCGCTACAGCACTCGGTGTTTGCCTGGCAGGGTAATCAACACCAACTGGCCGCCCTGACACACCAGCTTGAGCAGCGCATCAACCCCGATGAAGATGACATTCGGGGCTACCGGATACGCCGCCCACTCTGTCTGTTTGGGCATAATCCACTGCCCGATGATCTGGGTTTTGATGGCGGCCCACCGCACCAACATTACCCGATCAGCGCGTTACAACACGCCCCGGAAGCGTTATGGTCAACGTCATCGCCATAATCGGCCCATACGTAAATTTTGCTGTACAAAAAACAGTCACCGTCAAAACCCGGTGATGCATCGCTCCACTGTCAACAATCCGAATTTAAGAAAAAAGTCAGTTTTTACAGGATATGGCTTGATAGTGCCCGCTTACTTTTATAGTATGGCCGAGCTTTAGAAGAGCCGGATGCTCCTTAAAAATTCAGTACAAAAAATGAACAAATTTGCCGTACAAAAAACAGTCGATTTTTTTGCTTTGCAAGTGCTTGATTTTTAAAGGAAAATTTTTGGCTAAGAGTTACAAACCTGCCCCGTTTATAAGGGGATTAAGACCGTAAACGGCTCCATATTGCCGCCATTGGTGCCGTTACAAACCTGCCCCGTTTATAAGGGGATTAAGACTAAAGTAGGGATAATATCAGAATACATGATGGTTACAAACCTGCCCCGTTTATAAGGGGATTAAGACGTCTATTCCATTCACGTAGTAAATGGAATCAAGTTACAAACCTGCCCCGTTTATAAGGGGATTAAGACTCAATAGCGTTCATCTCTGGGTCGCTTGCACGTTACAAACCTGCCCCGTTTATAAGGGGATTAAGACCGCATTGGGATATCCAGACGACTGGTGGTGATGGTTACAAACCTGCCCCGTTTATAAGGGGATTAAGACCTGCCTGACTAGGCGATCCCATGATTGCTAATGTTACAAACCTGCCCCGTTTATAAGGGGATTAAGACGCAATCTCCCGACTGCTCATTGTTTGGGCTTGTGGTTACAAACCTGCCCCGTTTATAAGGGGATTAAGACTTTAATATTTCGAGTAGACAAGGTGTACTCTAGGTTACAAACCTGCCCCGTTTATAAGGGGATTAAGACACTTTGACGCATTTGTTGGAGCAGGGACATAGTTAGTTACAAACCTGCCCCGTTTATAAGGGGATTAAGACTTACCTGTATTTGACAGATATTCTTTTATTAGTTACAAACCTGCCCCGTTTATAAGGGGATTAAGACGAACAACCCGTTCTCTTCAATCGACTCCTCCGTTACAAACCTGCCCCGTTTATAAGGGGATTAAGACTTTATAACTGCAACCACCCCGTCTGGGCCTTGGTTACAAACCTGCCCCGTTTATAAGGGGATTAAGACATATCAGGATCTTCGTATTTTTTTCTTATTGCAGTTACAAACCTGCCCCGTTTATAAGGGGATTAAGACGCAGTTGTGCCGCTGTCCAAGCGGAGGTCCTTGTTACAAACCTGCCCCGTTTATAAGGGGATTAAGACCTAACCTCCTCACCACCACAACTTATGGTATGTTACAAACCTGCCCCGTTTATAAGGGGATTAAGACTTCTTCAAACGTTTCTTTTCGATAGTCTTTCACGTTACAAACCTGCCCCGTTTATAAGGGGATTAAGACTCGGTTGTCGATTCCTGATACTGTTCCGCTGGCGTTACAAACCTGCCCCGTTTATAAGGGGATTAAGACCTTGATTGCTGCAGCTTGCTTCTCGGTTTTTGTTACAAACCTGCCCCGTTTATAAGGGGATTAAGACAAACTTATTCGGCTGGTGACTGAATTGACTGGTTACAAACCTGCCCCGTTTATAAGGGGATTAAGACATTCATTGCGATTTCAGCATGAAACTTTTCTTCGTTACAAACCTGCCCCGTTTATAAGGGGATTAAGACAAACAGACGTTGGTCCGTACCATCGCAATTGATGTTACAAACCTGCCCCGTTTATAAGGGGATTAAGACGGCTTTCACCATCTCTACCAGTTGATCCCACTGTTACAAACCTGCCCCGTTTATAAGGGGATTAAGACCGCCACAATCAGCGCAGTGTGTTGCGCTCACGGTTACAAACCTGCCCCGTTTATAAGGGGATGCGCATAAAAAAGCCGATTCGTCTGAATCGGCTTTTTTTGTGGGTGGCAGGTTCTCAACCAATGTCAAGCAGCGTTCAGCACCTCAACCATGCGATCAACCAGCACCTCCAGATTCCAGCCTGTGGCAGCGGAATAAGCCACCACCGGCCAGTAGGGCGAGAAGATACGATCCACCTCGGTTACCTTGGCCTGAATCGTCTGCCATTGCTCTATGGTCGGTTCGTTACTGGCCCGACGGCTGATCGGTTCAGCCTTGTCGCACTGCCCTACAGCAATGATCAAACGCTGCTCCAGCCCCGGTACTTCCTGACATAACTGCTCCAGCACCGCCTGATCAATGGAAAAATCGCGGCTGTCGACACGCACCAGATACACCACCGCCGACGCATATCGCAGAAAGTTGCGGTACATCTTGCGGTACTCCTTGTCACGCGATTGGCTCTCGCCCACACCGGGCAAGTCGGCCATAGACAGGCAATGAGAGTCATCGACCCGATATTCCAGCGTCTGACACTGACGCGTGCAGGCTTCAACTTCACTGGTTTTCATGCACGTTCGCCCAGTGATGGCGTTGACGGTAGACGACTTGCCAAATCCGGTTTTTCCTACAAAAAACACCATTTTGTCGTACGTGGTGTTGCGCGTCTTCTGGTCTTCCCACGGGTGCCAGCCGGTGCTGTTATGTGGCCGATCCAGACGCTTGAAGGCATCAAAACGACGGCTCAGTTCAGACAGTTTTCCACGGTATTGGTAATGCTTGATGATGCTCATGGGCGTCTCGGTTCGGTTATAAAATCAGGAAGATCGGCGTACAGACTTGAAGGCTAAGGCGTTAAGGGGTTTGTCAGCCCCGGCATCACCACCAGCCGAAAAAACTCTTGATCGAGCTGACGACGGAGCCAATCGCCCGGCCCACCGCAGAATCGGCGACCGCTCCAACCACACTGCCAATCACATCACCCACGGTGTCGAGCAAGCCTTGCTCGGCTGCTTTCTCCGACTTGCGCGAGCGGTACTCTTCATCAACGTCATCCAGCACAATGAATTTCTGCTCGTTGGGCAGGGCGTGAATCAGCTCGTCGACCAGATCCACCAGGCCGTAACGTTCATTGGCCGACACCGCCAACACCTGGCTCAATGGCAAATCGAACACCTGTGAGACATAACGACGCTTCTGCTCAATGTTGTGGCCTTGCTTCACCCCCGGACGGTTGTGCTGCTCGTCCCATTCACGGAACGGCTCGATTTTGTCGACCTGATTCAGCACCACGAAAAACGGCTTGCCCTTGTCGATGTAAGGCCGGACGATGCTTTTGTAGAAAGCTTCATCGGTCGAGAAGGCGCGATCGTCGCCCTTTAAAATCCAGAACATGGCATCGACCTTGGGGATCAGCTCGCGGTACAAGTCGCTGTATTCCTGATCACGCTCTCGGCTTTCGCCCACCCCCGGCACGTCAATCAGCTTGATGCCGCGCCCGCCGGTGTTCAGTTCCACTTCTTGCTGGTCGCGGGTGCAGGCTTCAACATCGCTGACGCCGCATACGTCTTTCCCGAACAAGGCGTTGCATAAGCTCGATTTACCGGCCCCGGTTTTGCCCATGACCCCAACCACAGGCTGATAGCTGTGAATTTCATCCAGTCGTGCCGAAATACGGCTGCGCTGCACGTCAGAAATCTGTACACCACCACCA
>Ga0193960_1000485_pt1 | contig 16553 bp, 14 predicted proteins | sample FB_3_MG_FD_140338 | JGI IMG/M metagenome (GOLD analysis project Ga0193960, IMG submission 140338) | Microbial mat bacterial communities from the Broadkill River, Lewes, Delaware, United States - FB_3_MG | ecosystem: Environmental > Aquatic > Freshwater > River > Microbial mats | place: USA... | reverse complement strand
CCTCCTTCGCCTTTTATTGTAATGAATACTTCATCCCCTGATGCCATGTACATTCCTTCTTTAAAACCAGCAGTTCCTGATGGCAAAGCAGGATCACAGTGGAAGGCTCCAATCCATTCCGTTTGGTATTTATTAAAAATATCTGTTTCAATGATCTGTTTTGCACCGCCAGGTAGTAGTTCTTCTCCAGCTTGAAAGATTAGTAAAATATTTCCTTTTAATTCACTCTTAATGCTATTAAGAATTTTTGCGGTACCCAATAGTGCAGCCATATGAAAATCGTGTCCACAAGCATGCATGATTCCATTATTTTTTGAACAAATTACATGTGATGAGTCTTCTTCAATAGGAAGAGCGTCCATATCACATCGGAAAGCAATAGTTTTTCCTGTAGAATCTCCATTTATTAATGCAACAACACTTGTATCTGTTGGGCTTTCATATTTGATATTAAGGCTATCTAGATAATCTTTAATATACTTAGATGTATTAAATTCTTTAAAAGATAATTCAGGATTCTCATGTAGATAATTGAATATATCAATGACTTCGTTGTTTATCTTGTTACTTAATTCTTTAATACGTTCTAACATATTGCATGATATTTGTTTGTATGCACAAATTTAATGATAATACTTATTCAATGTATCTATTTTTATACATTTGTACGTATACATTTTCATTACGTTATTAATTGTTATATGAGATTTATTCAGTTCGTTTTTTATGTCTTATTTTTTTCTTTTAGTTTATCGTCTTTTGGACAAGAGAAGTCTACACTTGTTTTTAATAATGTGGCTTATGATTTTGGTACAATAAATGAAGTTGAAGGTAAAGTTAGTTATAGATTTGTTTTTTTAAATAATGGGAAGACACCTATAATTATTAGAAATGTGGATGCTTCATGTGGCTGTACTTCTCCTAAATGGTCAAAGAAACCTATATTACCTAATAAGGAAGGATGGGTAGATGTTGTTTTCAATCCACGTAATCGACCAGGAAATTTTACTAAGACGTTAAAGGTATATTCTAATACAAATCTTAAGATACATTCTCTTAAAATAACAGGAAACGTTATTCCCAAAATTAAGACAATCCTTGATGAGTATCCTTTTGAGTTGCCTAGTGGTATTCGTTTGCAGTTTAATAAGCTTGCATTTATGAAAGTAAGGCATGAAAGTTCAAAATTATTAGAAGTTAAGTTTCTAAACAATAGTGATAAAACAGTTAATCTATCCTTTAAAGACTTACCCCAATACGTTAAATTAATTTATATCTCTAAGAATGTTCGTCCTAGAGGGGAAGGGATTATAAGGCTAAAGTTTTTTTCTACTAAGAGTATGCTTTTAGGTTTGCTAGAGAGAAAAGTGAGACTATGTATTAATGATTTGTCGGATGAGATTCTCTTGACAGCTGATATTCGTGAAGATTTTAGGTCTCTTTCTAGTGCTGAATTACATTCATCACCGAGAATTAGTGTAGATAAGAAAGTATATAAATTGTACGTAAATAATGGGAAAGAACTTATTTCAAGGGATGTTACTATCTCCAATAAGGGCGAGTCTATTCTTTTTATCCGTAGAATCTATTCTACAAATGGTAAGTGTAGTTATCTTATACCAAGATACAAGTTGTCTCCTAGAGATTCAACTATTTTAAGAATAACTATGCGAGCTTCTGATATTGTTAAAAATAAAAGTGTGATTATTAGAATTATATCTAATGATCCTCGTAAGCAAGAAATTAAGTTAAGGTTTATAGTGAAAACAAAAGATTGATTCTATATTTTTTGTTACTTTGCATAAATAACAATCATAATAAGATATCTATAATGAAAAAACATATACCTAATACGATAACTGGATTAAATGCTGTTTCTGGTTGTATAGCTGTTTATATGGCTTTTAACGGAGAGTTAGTAAATGCATCAATATTTATTTTTATTGGGGCAATGTTTGATTTTTGCGATGGACTTTCAGCAAGACTTCTTAATGCTTATTCGGAAATTGGTAAGGAAATGGATTCTTTAGCTGATGTAATAAGTTTTGGTTTTGCACCAGCTGCTATTGCTTATAGATTACTTGCAGATATGTTAGGAATGGAGCTTATGGATCTCTTTAATGGTAATTATTCTGCATCTATATTGCTTATCCCTTTTGTTATGGTCATGTTCTCAGCTCTACGACTTGCAAAATTTAATATTGATACTAGACAAACTACATCATTTATAGGAATGCCAACACCAGCAAATGCTTTGCTATGGGCATCATTCCCAGTTATTCTTAAGTATGGTGAAATTTCTTTTGTTAAGGATATGATTAATAATCAATGGTTCTTAATTGTTCTTGTTTTTGCAATGTCTTATATATTAGTTGCTGAAATTCCAATGTTTTCTTTTAAGATGAAGTCATTGAAGCTTAAAGATAATTATACTAGATATATTTTTTTATTAACAATTATTCTATTTGTCGTAGTATTGGGAATCTCAGCAATGGCATTTCTTGTTCCATTATATGTTTTATTTTCTATTGTAGAGAATATGCTTAAGTCAAAGAAGGTTTAATATTTGTGTTCTTCTTTAGTTAGACTCTCTGTGCTAATCTTTTCTTTATTTAAGGCTCTCCATGCGTACCAAATGTATGTGATGACAAATGGCACAAGAAGAGAGATATAACTCATTGCAACTAATGTATAATGTGATGATGAAGCATTTTGTATAGTTAATGAAGATTGTATGTCTGTTGTCGATGGATAAAAGCTAGTATTGTTAAATCCAGCTAATAGAAAAACAGAAAATATTAATAGGATAGTTCCTATTCCTGAGAACCATATCCCTTTCGTTGATTTGCTAACCCCTTTGTATATACCTATTAATACTAGAACTACTCCAATAACTAATATAATGCTATTTAATGGCATTTCTATTACGTTGTTAAGATATTTATAGTCTTGAGCAAAGACGATTTGATTTTCATCTATAGCATACCCTTTGCTAATTATTAAATTAATTATCCAGTAGATTAGTAGCAGTACAAGTGCTATAGAATTTCTTTTTAAGCTAGTTCTTGTCTTGTTTATAAATGATTCAGATTCAATATTATTAATAAAATATAAGCAAGCTTGAACTCTTGATAGAAATAGAAGAACTAGCCCTAGAATTACATTGTTTATATTAAATAGTAAATCAAGTCCTTTTAGATTAGAATGCCACTCTACAGAATTGTATTCGTTTAAACTAAAAGCAGAACCTGTAAAGAAACTTCCAACAACCACCCCGATTAAAACTGGTGCTAATAGTCCGTTTATAAATAGGAAGGCATCATAAGTTTTTCTGCCAAGAAAATTATTTTCCTTGTTTCTGTATGAGTACGAAACAGCCTGAATGATAAAGCAGAATAATAATGTCATCCATGCCCAATAAGCTCCACCAAAACTAGTGGCATAAAAAAGAGGGAATGAGGCAAAGAATGCTCCACCAAATGTTACAAGAGTAGTAAATGTGAATTCCCATTTACGTCCAAGACTGTTTATTATTAAACTTCTATGATCTTCTTTCTTTCCCAAAGTATAGATAAGAGATTGTCCCCCCTGTACAAAAAGTAGGAAGGTTAGCACAGCTCCTAGAAGGGAGATTATCATCCACCAGTACTGTTGTAATTCAATTAAATTAAGATTTTCAAACATATTATTTATCTCCTTCTTTTGGTCCTTTTTTTATCTGAGTTAGTAGAATCTTTATTTCTGCAATTAATAGTGTTGTAAAAAGTAATGTAAAGATCCAGAACGTTATTTGTACACTTGTAGTATCAATGTTTGTTGCTGCTATTTTTGTAGGCATTAGGTCTTGTACTACCCATGGTTGTCTTCCTAATTCAGCCACTATCCACCCGCATTGAGTTGCAATATAGGCAAGTGGAATACAAATCAGGTTTGCCCATAATATCCATCTGTATTTCTCAATCTTATCCTTATAGACAAGGAAGCATGACACAATAAATAAGAGAATAAACAGAAGACCAAGTGAAACCATAATATGAAAACTATAGAAAGTTAAGCTAATGTTGGGAATTGCTTCTTTGGGAGATTTCATATAACCATATCCAAAGTGGTGATAGTTTTCTTTAAATAACTTAAGAGATTTATCGATCTCTAGGGCACTGCCTTTTTTCTTTTGGCTCTTATAGTCTCTTAGTGCATTTATTGCTATTTTCCCTTTTGTAATTCTTTCTGTAATTGGTAGATAAATCTTTCCTTCATTACTAGTATATCCATTTATAACATCTTTTATACCTGGTATGAATGATTGTGAATTATAGTGGGTCATTAAGGAAAGTAGACCAGGAACTTCAATAGCATGCTTACATTCTTCGATTCCTTCTTTATTAGTTGAGAGAAAGCCAGCTAAAACTAATGGGGCATGGGTTTTCCCTTCATATAAACCTTCCATTGCAGCAAATTTCATAGGTTGTATTTTTGCAATATCCCTTGATGACGTGTCTCCTGAGTATAGTGTAAGAAGAGATACTGATAGACCAAAGATTGAGCTTACTAGAATACTTTTCTTTGCTATTGAAATATGGCGTTTCTTTAATAAGTACCAAGAAGAGACTCCAAGAACAAAAATTGATGCTAATAGAAAGGCAGCTAATATAGTATGAAAGAATTTATTCATTGCTGTGGCTGAGAACAGTACAGCCCAAAAGTCAATCATTTCATTTCTGGCTGTGTCTGGATTGAAAACCATTCCAACAGGATTTTGCATCCAAGCGTTAGCGACTAGTATCCACAAAGCAGATAGGTTAGCTCCTAAGAATACAAGCCATGATGATATAAGATGATATTTTTTACTTACTTTATTCCATCCAAAAAACATGATGGCAATAAAGGTTGATTCCATGAAGAATGCCATAATACCTTCAACAGCAAGTGGAGCTCCAAATATATCTCCTACGAACCATGAGTAGTTTGACCAATTTGTTCCGAATTCAAATTCAAGTATTATTCCCGTTGAGACTCCAATAGCAAAGTTAATTCCGAAGAGTTTCATCCAGAATTTAGTAGCGGTCTTCCATTCTTCATTTCCTGTTTTCACCCACAGACTTTCCATTACGGCAATAATGAATGATAGCCCTAGGGTTAGGGGGACAAAGATGTAATGAAACATTGCAGTTAGAGCAAATTGTGCTCGTGACCAGTCAACGGTTGAGAGATCAATAGAGTCAGTCATGGTTTTATTTTGTTAGTTGTTCTATAATAAAATCACCTTTTTCTTCTTCTGTGTCGAAGTTGGCGTTTAAGTAATTACTAAAGAAGAATATCTTAAGTATTGCAAACATTACGAACAGTTTAATGAGTATTATAAGCCACAATTTTCTACCCCAAGAAGGCATATTTTTGAATCCGTTGAAGTAAAATTGAGCGATGTTCTTTATCATATTCATAAGTTTGCTGTAAACATTCTTAACAAATATATGAAAAAATATCGCACGAGACATACTTTAATCTAAACTTTGAGTTATTTTATTTATTAGAGGATATTTATTAAAAAATTCTTTAGCAACGACTCTTAAAACGGTGTAAGATGGAATCGCTAATACCATCCCCGGAATTCCAGCCATACTTCCTGCTGCCAAAATAATAATAAATATTTCAAGAGGATGTGCATGTACACTACTACCATATATAAGAGGTTGGAAAATGATATTATCTAGTAGTTGAATAACCATAAAGACAATAGTCATATATCCTAATATAGGAAGAAGTTCTGTATAGAAATCAAGATTAATGTTTATTACCATTCCAATCACTAAGCCAAATAGAGTTCCAATGATAGGTCCGATATATGGTATTACATTCATTAATCCAGCAAATAATCCTATTATAACAGCATGTGAGAAGCCTATGCCAACAAAGACACTATGTCCAAAGATGTTAAGTATCATTACAAGAAGAACTTCGAAAAGTATTCCAACAAAATATCTTACTAGTAGTTTTTGTATTGATTGTAGAGCCTTTCTTACTGCTTCTTCGTGTTTAGGTGGGAGAGTAAGAAGGATCATCTTTTGAAATAAAGTACTGTCTTTTAAAAAGAAGAAAGAAATAAAAGAGATAGAAAAAATACCTATCAATAGATCTCCAATCGTACTTGCAACAGAGCCAAAGATATTTTTCACTTGTGAAATTTCTATTAATGAAGAAATCTTTTCTGTGACGTATGTTTGTAAATTAAAATCATCTTCAGATGACATTTTCTTCACAATTTCCTCAATTTTATTAATTGGTTCTTCTAATTGTCCAACAGCTTGGGCTACATCAATCTTAGAAAGATCTTTTATTTCTGAACTAATAAGAGGAACTAAGACTCTAAATAATCCTAATAAAACAAACCAAAGTGTAAATAAGGTAATACCAGCTTTAAGTCCTTCAGGAAGTCTAAATTCTTTTATTTTAATTTTCCCAAGAAGATTTATTAGTGGTCGTCCTAGGAAAGAAAGAACGGCCGCAAGGAGAATATATACAATTATAGATTTAAAATACCAACATAAGAAGAGTACAATAGGGATTAGTATAAATGCAATGATTATCTTAATTGTTGGTTTCATAATTGTCTTTTTTATTATTACTTGTATACAAATATAACAAAAAAGAGTTACTATTTAGTTATGAATGTATTAGCGTATCTTCCTATATATAAGATGAGCTGACTTATAAAAAGTCAGCTCATCTTGTTTATTTTTTTAGGTTTAAACCTAGAATTCAATTGCATCGGTTACCTTTTCTTCTAGTAGGGCTATTTTAATAACATCTAATACAGTATCTACGTAATGGAATGAAACTCCTTCAACATATTTTGGTTTGATATCCTCAATATCTTTTTGGTTTTCTTTACATAGTATGATATCTGTGATACCAGCTCTTTTGGCTGCAAGTATTTTCTCTTTGATGCCACCAACAGGAAGCACTTTGCCTCTAAGAGTTATTTCCCCAGTCATGGCAATTTTTTCTTTAATTTTTCTTTGCGTCAGTGATGATGCAATTGAAGTAGCCATCGTAACTCCAGCAGAAGGTCCATCTTTTGGAGTGGCTCCTTCTGGGACATGTATATGAATATTGTAGTTTTCAAAGATGTTAGCGTCTATATTAAGAAGCTTAGAATTTGACTTTACGTATTCAAGTGCTATTGTTGCAGATTCTTTCATTACGTCACCCAAATTTCCAGTTAGAGTAAGATTGCCCTTACCTTTGCTTAAACTAGATTCAATAAATAAAATTTCTCCACCGACAGATGTCCAAGCAAGACCTGTAACAACTCCAGCTAGATCATTTCCTTGATATTTGTCTCTGCTAAAAAGAGCACTTCCTAGATACTCCTTTAAGTCGCTAGTTTTTATCTTTGGATCATATTCTTTCTCAATAGCAATGTTCTTCGCAATCTGTCTAACAAGTTTCGCAACTGTTTTATCAAGACCTCTAACACCAGATTCTCTAGTATATTTATCTATTAATATTTCAATAACAGCTTTACTTACTTTGATATCAGAAGTTTTTATTCCATGATTCTTTATTTGTTTTGGAAGAAGATGCTTCTTTGCTATTTCTATTTTTTCTTCTAAAAGGTAACCACTGACATCTATCATTTCCATTCTATCTCTAAGAGGAGGAGCAATTTTAGAAATGTCATTTGCAGTAGCAATAAACATGACCTTAGATAAATCAAAATCGATATCTATATAGTTATCGTGAAATGATTCATTCTGTTCAGGGTCAAGAACTTCTAGTAATGCAGACTGTGGGTCTCCTTTGAAGTCATTACTTACTTTATCAATCTCATCAAGAATGAAGACAGGATTTGCAGAACCAGCCTTTTTAATATTCCTAATTATTCTACCAGGCATGGCACCTATATATGTTTTTCTGTGTCCCCTTATTTCAGATTCATCATGAAGTCCACCAAGTGACATTCTGACATATTCCCTATCTAGAGCTTTTGCAATTGATTTTCCTAGAGATGTTTTTCCTACTCCAGGAGGTCCGTATAAGCAAAGAATAGGTGATTTCAGGTCTCCTTTTAGTTTAAGAACCGCAAGATGTTCAATAATTCTATCTTTTACATTCTCTAAGCCAAAATGATCTGAATCAAGAACCTTCTGTGCACGCTTAAGATCAAAATTATCTTTAGTATATTCATTCCATGGTAATTCACTAATCTCTTCTAGATAGTTTAATTGCACAGAATAATCAGGAGCTGCAGGATTAAGCTTTTGGAGTTTTTTAAGCTCTTTGTTGAAAAGCTCTTTAGTCTCTTTATTCCATTTCTTGTTTTTAGCTTTGTCTTTTAATTCAATAACATCTTGTTCAGAAGGACTTCCTCCTAGCTCATCTTGAATTGTCTTTATTTGTTGGTGAAGAAGATATTCACGTTGTTGTTTATCTAGATCAACGCGTGTCTTCTTTTGAATATCATTTTTCAGTTCAAGAATTTGAACTTCTTTACTTATAAGTGACAGTAGTTTTGTTGCCTTCTCTTTAGCATCATTAATTTCTAATAGACATTGTTTGTCTTTGAAAGTTATATCTGTATTAGAGGAAATAAAGTTTATTAAAAAGAATTTACTTTCAATATTCTTGATTGCAAAACCAGCCTCATTTGGAATGTTAGTTGATAGTTTAACAATCTTTAAAGCTAAATCTTTAAGTGCTGAAGTCATAGCATCAAATTCTTCATCTTCATTTGGCACTTTTTCTTCTACAATCTGAGAAACTATTCCTGTATGGTATGGTTCATCAAAAAGTATATCTTTAAGAGTTATTCTTCTGTTTCCTTGGATGATTGCAGTTGTTGTACCATCAGGCATTTCAAGAAGTTTTACAATCTTTGCAAGGGTTCCTACTTGGTATAGATCATCCATTACAGGATTTTCTGTTTCAATATCTTTTTGAGAGAAAACGGCGAAAGTACCGTCTTCTTTATTAATTTGTTGAAGTAGTTTAAGAGATTTTTCTCTACCAACACTAATAGGCATAATTACTCCAGGGAAAAGAACGGTATTTCTTAGAGGAAGAATTGGTAAGGTGTCAGGAAAAGAGTCATCTAATTCAGTGAAATCTTCTTCTTTCGCTACAATTGTTATAGAGTCTGCTCCTTCTTCAAGGATATCAGTCATTAGTTTTTCTTCAAATATCTTATCAAGCTCCTTGCTCATATCTTATATATATTTATTTACATGACAAAATGTCAAGATAGTTTGATTTATCTTGACATTTTGTATATGGTCAAATCTTATGCCAAAGTGTTGTTTATTTTTGTTTGTTGGATAAGATTTTGATTCTTAGTTAGAAATTTCTGTATTTTGAAGTATCGTTGAAAACTTGGCTTAAGATTTCCTGTTCTACTAAATCTAATTCTTTTGAGCGTCTTTTCATTACGGCATCAGCAGTTTTAAAGAATTGATTAAGTAAGTGTTCTTTGTAGCCACTAGCTCCTCCCCATGAGAATGAAGGAACAAAGTTTCTAGGAAAATCAGATCCATAGATATTGCAACCTACTCCAATGACAGTTCCAGTATTAATCATTGTATTAATTCCACATTTAGAATGGTCTCCCATTATTAGTCCACAGAATTGAAGACCTGTTTTTGAGAATCTTTCTGTTGAGTAATTCCATAATTTTACATGATCATATGTATTCTTTAAATTTGAATTATTTGTATCTGCTCCAAGATTACACCATTCACCAATAACTGCGTTACCAAGGAAACCGTCATGACCTTTATTAGAATATCCTGTAAAAACAACATTGTTTATTTCTCCTCCACATTTGCAATATGGACCTAGTGTTGTTGCTCCATAGACTTTTGCTCCCATTTTTAGTTCTGAGTGTTCACACATTGCTAGCGGTCCTCTTACAAGTACTCCTTCCATTATCTCTGCATCTTTTCCTATGTATATTGGGCCGTTGTTCGTGTTTAGAGTACAAAACTCTGCTTTTGCCCCTTCTTCTAGGAAGATAGGATATTTCCCAATTGTGTTAACAGAAGAACTTAGTTGCATAGACTTTCTTCCTTCTGTTAATAGAGCAAAGTCATTTTTTATTTCTTGATCATTTAATGAAAAGATATCATAAGTGTTTTCTACAGAAACAAAATCTTCATTATATTCAACATTAGTGTAATTCTCTGTTCTTGCGAAATCAAATAGATTAATATCTTCAATATTTGCAGCAATAACAGTATTGCCAATTATTAGTATTTCATTTGGTTTTAGAAGCGTAATAGCTTTAGTGATTTCTTTATTAGGAAGAATCTTGGCATTAATCAGAAGATTACTTTCTTTAACAATCGTAGGGTATTTTTTTTGTAGATAATCGACAGTCATATATGAACATGAAGAGTCCAAATATCTTTCCCATTTTTCTTTTATTGTAAGAATTCCAATGCGAAGTTCTGATATGGGTCTAGTGAAGCTTAGTGGCTTAAGAGAATTTCTTGTATCGTCGTCAAATAGTATATAATTCATGATATTCCTTTGTTTTGTTAATTGGGTTCTAACAAAAGTAAGAATATCTAGGCATAAAAAAAGAGACTATACAAAAATATAGTCTCTTAGGTATATATAATCTTTTAGATTATTTTCTGTTATCCATGTGCTTCTTGTACTTGTTCATGAACTTATCTACACGACCAGCTGTATCAACAAGCTTCACTTTACCTGTATAGAATGGATGAGATGAGTTAGAAATCTCTAACTTCACTAGTGGATACTCAACACCTTCAACTTCAACAGTATCTTTTGTGTTAGCTGTTGAACGAGTGATGAATATATTACCATTCGACATATCCTTAAACGCTACTTTGCGAAAATTTTCTGGATGTATTCCCTTCTTCATATCAATATGTATTTTTGTATTTTTCTTTTCCTAATCGTTTGGCAAAGATAAATTATGTATTTAGAAAAGCAAAATTATTTAAGAAAATAATTCACAAATAATTGATTATACGTGTTGTTAGCTACTTTTACTTTTCTGAATTTATTATTGGATAACGCTTAAATGTGGCGTCGGGATTAAATAAATATCTTAGAGTTTGGTGAGTTTTCATTTTTACTCCTCCAACAGCTTCATATATTGCTTCCATTTTGGGATTAAAATCACCAACCCACGATAATTCAATTTCTTTGTAATGAGATTTTCTTTTCATTGTTTGTTCTAGTTGTAAGAATATTGCAGATTCAACACCTTTCCCTTGAAATTCAGGAACAACACCCATAACTGTGATTCTAGCTCTATTTATTACTTTCCTTTTTAGTAAGAAGAGTAATTTTATTTTATTAAAAAGATTTAGTTTCCCATTTATATGTTTTATTGCCTGATTTAGATCTGGCATCATTACCATAAATGCAATTGGTTTTCCATTGTGGTATGCAAACCAAACTAGATCTTCATCAAGAATAAGTTTGGCATCATCCATTATTTCTGTTACAGTTTCCTTTTCTAAAGGCGTAAAGTTTTCATGAAATTGCCATGCTTTTGTGTAAATCTCAATGAGATCGTCTATATATTTATCTTTCTCTTTGTAGGAGAAATGTTTAAATTTATATTCAGGTTTCTTTGATATCCACGCAGCAATCTTCATAAATCTTTCTTGAAGTGGTTTTTTTATATCTCTATGGTAGCTATATTGCTCAAAATACAATTTAAAACCGTAGTTATAGAAAAAGTCTTTGTAGTATTTATGGTGGTATGGCATTCCCATTCCTTGTTGCATATATCCATCAACTAACAGTCCCCAGTGGTTATCATTTTCTCCAAAATTGATTGGTCCATCCATTGCTTCCAATCCTCTATCTTTAAGCCATCTTTTGGCTGTGTCAAAAAGAAAAAAAGCAGATTCTTGATTGTCTATACATTCAAAAAAACCACATCCACCTGTTGGTTGTTCTTCCGTATGAGCTTTATTTTCATTAATAAAAGCAGCAATACGTCCAATAAGAATACCATTATTATCTTTCAGAATCCAACGAATAGCTTCTCCATGAGTATAAAAAGAATTTTTTAGAGGGTTAAAGATCTTGTTGATTTCATCATCAAGAGGGCATACCCAGTCTTTATTGTTTTTATACAGTATTTTAGGGACAGATAAAAAATCCTTTTTGTCTCTTTTAGATTTAACTTCAATAATATTCATGCTTGCAATGTATTTTTGTCGCCCACAAAGATAGTAAACTTTATAGAAGGTTTTTAAATATCTCTGCCATCTTTGGTTGAGCGAGTTCACCTACCTTTTGAACTTCTTCGTGTGTAATAGCTTTAAGTTTCTCTTGAGCTCCACTATCAGTAATTACTGACATGCCAAAGCATACCATATTCATATGTTTTGCAACAATTATTTCTGGAACGGTTGACATCCCAACTACGTCTCCACCAATTATTCTGAAGTATCGATATTCAGCTGGGGTTTCATATGTGGGACCTGAAACGCCAACGTAGACACCCGTTTGAAGAAGAATATTGTTTTCGTATGCTATGTTTTTTGCTTTAGCAATAAGATTCTTATCATATACTTCACTCATATCAGGGAAGCGTGGACCTAGTTCTTCAATATTTTTTCCAACAAGTGGATGTTCAGGAAACAGATTGATATGGTCGCTTATAATCATTATATCTCCAACATTATATGAAGGATTCATGGCTCCTGCAGCATTTGATACAAACAATCGTTGTATGCCTAATGCTTTAAGAACTCTTATAGGAAAAGTCACCTCTTGCATACTGTAGCCTTCATAGTAATGGAAGCGTCCTTGCATTGCAATAACCCTTTTGTTTCCCAGTTTCCCATATATAAGTCTTCCTGAGTGACCTTCAACTGTGGATAGAGGGAAATGTGGTATGTCTTTATATGATAATGATTTTTCTACAACTATTTCTTCTGCAAGTTTACCAAGACCTGTTCCTAGTATTATTGCAGTATTAGTATTTATAGATATCTTATCGTTAATGTAAGAAGTGCATTCCTTTATTTTTTGTAACATATTCTCTTATCTGTTTGATTAGATTGTCTTCGTTATTATCAATAAATTTAGGCTCTATAGGTATATAATATAGATTCGACTTAATATCATCTGGAATATACATTGTTTGCAATCTCATTGCATCTTTTTCTGTTGTGATGATGCATTTCTTCTCATTAGGACATTCTCTAAAATGTTTACTGATTTTAGTAATGTCTCCCTTTGAAAAACTGTGATGATCAGGATATTTTAAAGGAATAATATCTCTGAATATTTTATTAAGTTTTTTATAAAGAGGTTTTGGGTTTGCTATTCCAGATAGAACGATACAACTATATGAATTTCTTTCAGTTTCTTCGATTTTAATAATATTATTAAAAACAGGAGTAATTTCACCGTAATCCATACTAGTAAAGTATAAATTTTGATACGGTCTCAAAGAAATATGTTTGGACACTATACGTTTCTCAATTGGAGTAATATCTTGATTACATTTTGTGACAATAATAACTTGAGCTCTATCTTTTGCAATTCTAGTTTCTCTTAGTCGTCCAGTTGGCATTAAATAGTCAAAATAGAAAGGTCGGTTATAGTCTGTTAATAATATAGCAATGTCAGGCTTAACGTATCTGTGTTGGAAAGCATCATCAAGAATAATGATTTCAGGGGCTTGCTCCATTTCTTCTAGCTTCGAGATAGCTCTTCTTCTATTAGCATCAACAGCTACAATTATATTAGGGAACTTCTGCTTTATTTGCATAGGTTCATCTCCAATCTCTTTTGCATCAGAATTGTCATTTGCTAAAATAAAACCAGATGATTTTCTTTTATATCCTCTACTTAGATATGCTATTCGATATTCATCTTGTAGTTTATTTATGATATATTCGCTGTGAGGTGTTTTCCCAGTTCCACCAACAGTAATATTTCCAATGCAAATAATAGGTGTGTTAAATTTTTTTGATTTAAGAATCTTAAGGTTGAATAAGGTATTCCTGAAACCCGTAACAATGCCATATAGCAAGCTAACAGGTAATAATAATATTGATGTGAAGACTCGTTTTAATAATTCCATGATTAGATTAATCATATAGGGGTAGTGTTTAAGCTACCCCTATAATATTTTTAATACTATTTAATTTCTAAGTTGTATGGTATTCTTGCTTGAATACCTTCATTATCAAGAATGTCTTTTACTTGTTTGAAATAGATATAACTAGAACCTAGTTCATTAGCAATTGCACGGTTTCTAGCTTCGCTTGTAAAGCTGTTTAATAATGCATTAAGTGGATTCTTCTCTTTAGGGTAGTTAGAAATTACATATTTATCAAGTCCTGCTTTTTCTTTAGCAATTTTGATAGCAGTTTCAAGTCCTCCTAGTACATCTACTAGTCCAATTTTTTTAGCATCTTCTCCAGTCCATACTCTACCTTGACCAATTTTATCTATTTGAGCAAAAGTCATTCCTCTTCCTTCAGCAACCTTGTCAACAAATGATTTATATCCTTTCTCAATGTATTCTTGCATAACCTTTCTCTCAAAAGAATTAAGTTTTCTTGATGTTAAAGGAATAGGAAGAGGATTTCCTCCACCAAAACCAGAGTGTTTATTTGTTCCGAAAGAATCTGTTTGTAATCCAATCTTATTTTTAATTAGATCTTCGCCACTAAAGAATAGTCCAAAGATTCCTATTGAACCAGTAATTGTTGTTTCACTAGCAACGATGGTGTCTGCTGCACATGAGATGTAATAACCTCCAGATGCTGCTACGTTACCCATAGAAACGATTACTGGTTTTTCTTTTTGTAATAATTTTACTTCTCTCCAGATAATTTCAGATGTTAATGCACTACCTCCTGGAGAGTTAACTCTTAAAACAACAGCTTTAATGTTATCGTTCTTTCTAACTTTACTAATTGTATTTGCTAAATCTGGACCAATAGAACTTTCAGATTGTTCCATACCTATTTCTCCAGATGCATATACCACAGCAATCTTATCTTTTATTATTTCTTTGCTTCTTGAAGGAATTTTACTGTATTTGCTTAATGATATTCTAGCTAATTTTTTGTCCTCTTTTGTTCCTGTTAAACTTTTAAGTTCTGTAATTACTTCATCGTAATAAAGAGCTTTATCAAACATTCCTATTTTAACTAATTCACTTGCATCTCTAAGTTTAAAATTATCAGCTAGTTGATTTAGTTTTTCTACACTTATATTTCTTTCTTTAGATATACCTTCAAGCATATGATTCCATATACCACCAATATATTTCATTGTTTGCTCTCTATTTGCAGGACTCATCTTGTCAAGCATAAATGGCTCAACTGCAGCTTTGTATTTACCATGACGAATGATTTGTGGTTCTATTCCTAGTTTGTTTAGGGCTTTTTTATAGAAGACCATTTCTCCACCCATTCCAGCCCAGAACATCATTCCTCCTGGATTAAAGTATAATTTATCTGCAACAGAAGCTAAATAGTATGATTTCTGTGAGTATGCTATATTGCTATAAGCAACGATAAACTTCTTACTTGTCTTAAAATCAATAAGTTTATTTCTAATTTCTTCTATTGAGGCCATAGAACCAAAATTGGCCTGTATATCAATGACATTAATAAAAATACCTTTTATTTTATTATCTATTTTTGCTTTATCTATAGAGTTTAGAATTGTGTTAAGACCTAGTTTAGGCTCAGATTTTAATGTTCTAGGGTTAAAATCTTTAAGTGGATTAGGAGTTGCTTTATCTGCTATAGAGTAGTTAAACCCAATCTCTAGAATACTGTTTTTCTTTACTATTGGAATTTTATCTCCTGAGGCTGCAATAGCTCCGATAATTCCAAATAACACAAAAATCATAATCGTTCCAGCAATCAAGAAACCAATGATGCTAGCAAGGGTCGTTTTAAAGAAACTCTTCATCTTATTATTTTTTAAAATTTGTTTTAATATAAGTAGCTTTGTACAAATATAAGATATAAAATGTAATGAATTGTTGTTTTATTATATTTGTAGTAATTAATTAGTTTAACAGTATGAATAAGATAGTGCTTTTGTTGGGAGGAAATTTAGGGGATAAGTATGTAATAATGAGTAAAGCGCAAGAGTTATTGTGTGAGAGACTTGGTTCTCTTGATATTTCTTCTTCTTATTTTGAAACAGAGGCATGGGGGTTCGATTCAGACAATATCTTCTTGAATAAGGTGCTAGTTATGAGAACTAGTAATAATGCTTTAGATTCATTAAGAATTTGTCAGGATATAGAGATTGAATTGGGACGAGTTAGGAAGGAGAATAGATATTCTTCTCGTTTTATTGATATAGATGTATTGTTTTTTAATGATGAGATTATAAATATAACAGATCTAATTGTCCCTCACCCTAGAATACAGGAGCGTAGATTTGTCTTGGAACCTTTAAATGAGGTGATGTGTAATTATATACATCCGTTATTACAAAAAAAAATCAGCACACTTTTAGAGGAGTGCGCTGATAATTGTATGGTTAAGAAAGTGGATTAATCATCTATTCGTTGAATATCTGCT
>Ga0193960_1000482_pt1 | contig 16584 bp, 23 predicted proteins | sample FB_3_MG_FD_140338 | JGI IMG/M metagenome (GOLD analysis project Ga0193960, IMG submission 140338) | Microbial mat bacterial communities from the Broadkill River, Lewes, Delaware, United States - FB_3_MG | ecosystem: Environmental > Aquatic > Freshwater > River > Microbial mats | place: USA... | reverse complement strand
GTGAAACTACATTACGGACGTTTTAATGTTCGTAATTTATATTGTTTCTTGATAGTAAATGTTTTAAATTGCCTGTAAATTAAAACTAAACGAAATGAAACTAATAGAAATTACAAAAGACATCGGTTTAAGATCGAAAGGAGACAAAGCAATGGCTTACGAATCCGTTAATGAAATTAGGTCTTTCTGCCCTGAGACTACAGATAACAATCTAGCAGAAATGGAGCAGATAAAATTATATGAAGGTGAGTTATTTGTAGAATCAGAAATACATGACCACTTTTTTATAATTAATAGCGATCAGTATTGTATAATTAGTTAATTATTAGTAAATTGCATATGACATGAAAACATTTGAACAAAAAGTAAGAGAACTAAGAAAACAATTCCCAAACAATCAAGATTTTGGAAGGAACGTGAATTTATTGTTGATTGAGACTGATATAAAGAAGAAAGAAAGCGATAAACAACGGAACAAATGAAAAAACTAATTATTACCCTATTATTTATCCCTACATTACTAACAGCTCAATTATACACAGCTGTTAGTATAGATCCTAATGTAGTCACAGGGAATAAATACAGCATGAACAATAAGCCTACATTTAACATTAAAGGAGCAATAGGTTATACATTTAACAGATTAACTATTTATCATTCTTTCGAGTACTTACCAGAATTCGAATTCGAGAGACAAGCATTAAATTTGGAATATGAAGTATTTAAAAACGTATTTGGATCCAAGTTTTCAAGTACTTTTATTGTTGGATCAGGAAGAATTTACAGAGGAAAAGCCGAGTTAAAAGAATATACCTCTTTAAATTGTGGAGGAAAAATAAAATACACAATAGGTCAATTTGAGCCTTTTATTGAGTGTATGATTGACGAGAGAAAAGATTTGCCGGGAGACGACAAAGGACATTTGAAGAATAAAGACACATTCCCACATGTGAGATCGGTTAACATTGGAGTTATTTATAGATTTGATTAAGTAACAATAAAACAAAAGATATGAATGATACGGTATTAATGGCAGTACTAGCAATATTTTTTTGCTTCATGTGGATAAAGGTTATGATGGATAATGCTAGGCAAAGAAGAGGTAGTTTGCTACACTCAGAAATAGAAGAGTATGTAAAATGGTTTAATAATCAAGGTATGGATAGTATAGATGGTACTATTGTTTTTACTGACAGACGGACTAAGGTTAAGTTTATAGAAGAAGATGCTTTATCTCACTGGATTAACCTGTACAAAGATAAGCCTTATAACAGTAAAGGGTGTAAGTGTTTTGATGGTTCTACAGGGTGTAATTACGTACTCGATTGCCATGATAAAATAATAGAATGGAACGGCAAACAAAGTTGTAAATGGCTAATGTAATTTGATTAAGTAACTAAAATTAACTAACTTGCAACCATGAAGTAAAAAGCTATGAGATACTATAGATTAATAGAGTTAGATGATTACTTAGAATGTGGGTATGAGCATTACTCTATAATTGTCTTCAGAAATGGCTTTATTTTTAAAATGAATTTGAACTAAATGTTTGCAATGTCAATAGTCATAGGAACAATAATAATAGTGTTAGGGCTTATTGGTGTTGTGATGAAGAAAAAAATAAGCAATGGAAATAGGCGATACTATTATAATCAAAATAAACGATACTGAGTTAGTAGGTGAATTAAGCTTACAGATTAACGCTACTCGTGATATGATAAAACAATCAGATAAAAAGCTCGATTGGAATAAGTATAAACCCGGTAAAATGGGTATGACTTTGGTAGTATCCTCATTGTGTGACATAACAAGCCTTGATTATGGCTATGATGAAGCACGAGAAGCTTGGGAGCTAGGAACAGCAGTTGCTTATAAGGCAGGGAAACTACAAGATCCATTAGCTAAAGTTGAAACAGGATTCGCTTATATACAATCAGTCAATAAAACATCACCGGATAACGCAGTTAGTACTTTTACCATGAATTTAACGGTAACAGGTGAAAGTACTTTTTCTTTGCCTAATGTAATTTGGGATTTCGAAACAGATCTACAGGGATGGGTTCCGAATGTAGGAGGAGGTCAAACACTGACTCTTGTTCGTAATACATCAAGCCCGATAACAGGGTTAGGCGACGCTATAATAAACTACTCAGCTACAACGGGGCCGACTACTAATAACGGAATGAACAAGACAGATGTTTCACACATCACAGAAATAAGCAACAGCCAAACAGTAAGATTGAATTTTGATTACAAAGTGAATTCAGGTACATGTGTGCTTGATAACTATGTTTTAGACATAGCAGGAAGCCCGGGCGGTATATTTGGTCTACTTACATCGCTTAACGACCCATTGACGGGCTCAGGAAACAAAACAGTAGATCTTGTAATATCACCAGCTCAATCAAACATAACGGCTATTAATCTTACAATAGCTTTCAAAGGCGATAATTATTATAATGTAGAGTTAGATAATATAACTTTAGAAAAAGTATAGATATGAACGGAGAAGAAACAAGGTTTAAAATAGGTAACAAAGTAGGGGAGAAATGGACTAAAGACGATGTTTATGAGTTAATAGAAAACATGTATACCAATACTGAGAAGGATGTAGAAATATTATGTTTTTCAGATGCTTGTATGTCCGTGGGTTTCAGGGACTCACACTTTGATTATCTTATGAAAAAATTCCCCGTATTTGAATCTACTAAAAAAGATATACAAAAAAGGATAGTTTCAAGGATCAATAAAGCAGCTTTAAACAACGATAAAAACGTCACTGCTTCTATCTGGAGAATGAAACAACTTGGTGAAACAGATAAGGTTGAAAATCACAATATAAACGAAGATATTACACAGGAATTAACCGAAGAAGAACGCAAAGAACGAATAAAAGCACTAAAGAAAAAGCTAGGTGATAAGTAACGATGAAATAGTAGAACTAGAGTATCTGCTTAAAAAGCAAGAGCAGTGCGACGCGAGAAAAGATATTCTCGCTTTTACTATTTATACTAAGCCTAACTTTATTCCTTATTGGTTTCATAAGTCTTATTACAGCAAATTACAAGAGTTTGCAGAGGGTAAGATAAACAAGCTCATGGTATTTATTCCTCCTCAACACGGAAAGAGTGAAGGGAGTACGAGAAGATTGCCAGCATATTTATTAGGTCTTAACCCTGAATTAAAAATAGCTATTGTAAGCTATTCAGCCGACAAGTCAAGAAAATTCAACAGAGAGATACAACGAATAATAGACGATCAAAAGTATTATGATTTATTCGACACTAAGCTATCCGATGGCTCAGATGGATATATAAGAACAACCGACGAATGCGAAACAGTAGGATTTGAAGGAAGCTATAAAACTATTGGTGTAGGTGGCCCGCTTACAGGTGACCCGGTTGATGTTCTTATTATGGATGATTTATACAAGGGGCCAAAAGAAGCATGGTCACCAGTAAATCAGCAAAACGTTATTGATTGGTATGATACTGTAGGTGAATCAAGGTTACACAACGGGTCGAGGCAGCTTATTGTATTTACTCGTTGGGATGAAAACGATTTAGCTGGACATATATTAAAAGAGCAACCGGGGGAATGGGAAGTAGTTAAGTTTCCTGCTATAAAAGTAGGTGAGCCAAACGAAATAGACCCACGAAAAGAAGGTGAAGCCCTTTGGCCAGAACGTCATAGTTTAGAAAAGCTCCAAAAGACTAGGCAAAGAAACTCACATGTTTTTGACTCATTATATCAACAAGATCCGTCACCTAAAGAGGGTTTAATGTATCAAGAGTTTAAAACTTATTCGCAGATACCAGAATTCAAGATAATAAAAAACTATACGGATACAGCAGATACAGGGGACGATTATTTATGCTCTATAGTATATGGAGTACCTAAAGATAACGGAGCATATAGATACGTGCTAGATATCTTATACACGCAAGAGCCAATGGAGAAAACAGAACCGTGGACGGCTTCAATGTTGGCTAGAAATAATGTAAATGATGCAGATATAGAAAGCAATAACGGGGGCCGTGGCTTTGCTCGTAACGTACAGAGTAAATTAGATGCTGGAAACGCAAAAACCAAAGTTAATTGGTTCCATCAGTCAGAAAATAAAGAGTCTAGGATATACAGTAATTCAGCATATGTAAATGCAAATCTCATATTTCCTGACGATTGGAAACAAAGATGGCCTAAATTTTACTTATCTTTACGTGGTTACAAAAAGTCAGGCAAGAACAAAAACGATGATGCAGCGGATACAATAACAGGTATATTCGAAAAGTCAATGAAAATAAATAATAATGAATACTGGTCACTATGAACATATTTGGATTATATACAAAAGGAGCTGTTGAAAGAACTATAGCTAAATTAAACAGAGATAACAAGCTATTTCAGTCTATATTTAAATTCTACGGCAAGGACACACCATTTAGCAAGCTAGATAATCCACAGGCACAATTAACAGAGGGATATATCGGCAACTCAACTGTTTATTCTATATTCAATAGGGTTATAAGCATGAGCTCAAATGCTAAGCTTAAACTATGGGAGAAACAGCCAGACGGTACACGTAAGGAAGTAACCGATCACCCCTTATTAAAACTAGTAGAGAAACCTAATCCATATACAACGCAAAGAGAGTATACAGCTGGATGGTTGATTTACTACATGGGTATAGGTAATGTATTCCAGTATAAGTTGGCTCCAAAGAACGGAATTAATAAAGGTATTCCGCAGCAAATATACATGATGCCTAGTTACGATGTTGAGATCATGAGCTCTGGCAATTGGATGGCTCCTATAGGTGGTTACCGGGTAAACATGACTGAGGAAGATTTTGAGTTTGAAGAAGTGCAACATGATAAAATGTTTAATCCCTTATACGCTGATGAAAACGAAGTATACGGGCTATCCCCTATTAGGGTAGCAGCTAATAAAATTAATAAATCTAATGAAGCCGATTTGTCAGAATCAAGAGCATTTGCCAATCAAGGCCCGCCATATATTGTATCAAAGAAAGGTAACGAAGGTTTTAGTGATACCCAAAAAAGGAATTTAGCCGGAGATTATAACAAACGCAAAGGAGGTAAAAATAGCGGCCTACCTTGGTTTACTGGTTTAAATGATATTCAAGTAACTATGTTAGGCATATCGCCAGCAGACCTTCAGACAATAGAATCAAGCAAACAAACATTAAGAGATTTATGTAATATGTGGGGCTTTCCTGTTGATTTAATGAATGATCCAGATGGGAGTACTTATAACAACAAAAAAGAAGCTCGTAAAGCTGCATGGACTGATTGTGTAGTTCCTAAGCTAGATACCCAAGCAGAAGGATTAACACAATTCTTAATAAATCAATCGCCTATATACATGGATAGTAATCTGTTTTACGCTTATGACTATTCAGAAGTGCCAGAACTGCAAGAAGACTTTAGCGAAAAAGTTACATGGATGACTCAAGCGAAATGGACACCAAACGAGATCCGAGAAGCGACAGGAAAAGAAAAGATTGACAATGAGCTAATGGATCAACCTTATTTTGCTTTTTCAGATGTGCCACTAAACCAATTGAGCGAAGATTTAACAGCAGGGCCAAATGAAGAAGATCAAAAAGGAATAGACAACTATAAATAATAAGATATGAAAGCACTAATAAACGAGCTAAGAAAATTTACCATAACCGACTTGATGAGCTATATTATATACTCTTTCTTAGGTGTATTGCTTGCTGTATTCGTTAGTAAGTGGTTTATTGCGTTAGTAGTTATTCAAGTTATCAGATTAGTATTTGACGTATTAGGAAGATCAAACGAACGAGTGTTAAATAAGCTTAATGGGAACTATTAAAAACAGGCGTTTTGCACAAAAGCAATTAAAGATAAGGGATAGGTTCGAAAGGATGTATATCCCTAAATTTAAGCGATCGATAAAAGAGCAATACAAAGCCGTTAACAACATGGCTACCGTATTTACTCCTGAGCAATTATTAGGAGCTATTGACGGCTTAGTTAGGCCAACACCAATAGCGGAAACGTTCTTTAGCTATTACAAAGTATCGTCACCTATATTTGCAAATGAGCAATTAAAGTTTATAGGCTCTGAAAAAGCGTTCGGCAAACCATATAAAACAAAGCAAGACGAAGAGCTCGTAAACGATTTGTTTTCTGAGCAGATGGTTAACTATGCCAGATTAAACGCAGGTAGCCGAATAGTAAGCATAACGAGTAAAACAGCTAAAGATATACGCGGAGCTGTCGAAAGCGCTGTATTACAAGCATCAGAGGAAGGTTTAAGTATCGGCCAAACACAGAAGCTAATACAGAAGTTTTTAAATGATGATTTTAAAGCAGTATCGAGGTATAGAGCCGAAGTTATAGCACGTACAGAGATAAATACAAGCGCAAATGTGGCTAGTGATTTTGCAGCCGAAAGCACAGGTTTAACGCTTATGAAAGCATGGGAAACATCAGGCTTAAAGGGTATACGATCAACACATATACAGGCAGAGGGAGAAGGACAGATACCAAAACATCAAGCGCATATAAACGGGTTAATGTTTCCGGGTGATCCTAAAGGCACAGCAGAAGAAGTTATTAATTGCAGGTGTACAGAGCTTTATTTTCCTGTGTAATTTGGAATTAGTCTAAATAAAAATTAAATTTACGGAGTAAAACAATTCGTTATGAATGTATTAAGATATTCAATTGCTGAAGATATTCAGATAAAAGCCGAAGAGAAAGACTTTATCATAGAGGGTTACGGGGCTATATTCGGGAATATTGACAGCTACAAAGATGTGATAGTACAGGGTGCTTTCGCTAAAACAATTCAAGAAAGAGGCGATAGAATAGCATTCGCAGAACAACATGATATTTATTCTCCTGTTGGCAAGATATTAGAACTAAAAGAAGATTATAGAGGTTTATGGTTTAAAGTTCGTATATCAGATTCAGAACCAAAGATCAAACAAAAGATAAAAGAGGGGATTCTAAAAGAGTTCTCCATAGGCTATAGACCAATAACCACTGAAAAAGGTATGCAAGACGGTGTTGATGTTATGTACTTAAAAGAGATTGAGCTATTTGAAATATCGGTAGTAACAATTGCAGCTAATCCAGAGGCAACACTAGAAGCTATAAAAGCAGAAGATAGACCCGATTTTATAGAGTCTGAATTTGATAAGGTAATAGCTTTAGCGGGAAGAAAAACAGAATTAAAATACGAATTATTGAAACTGAAAACACTCTTGGTTAATCAGCCGCCAGCGCAAAGCACTGAGCCACCATTAGAGCCGGAAGTAAGCGAATTAAATATAAAAGAATTTAAACTTTAAAAAAGATGAAGAAATACGAAATTAAAGGTTTTACTGACGAGCAAAAAAGCTCTTTCGAAGAAGTTGTAAACGGTCTTACCGAAGATTTACAAAAAGAAGTTGGTGATAAAATCAAAGGTTTAGCCGGAGCAGAAGCGATTACTGAGCTTAAAACATGGCTAGGTGGTTTTGATGCTGAGAAAAAAGATTTGCTTAAGAGCATGCAAGAGCAGTTAGACGCTATGGATATTGAGTTGCAAAAGAGTAAAGGTAAAGCAAAGGATATAGAGTTTAAGACACTTGAAGAAGGTGTAAAAGACTTGATTAAATCAGATGAGTTTAAGCTAGCGAAAAAAGAAGGATTCCCGAAAGGTAAAAATCTTTTCCAAGTAAAAGCGGCTACTTCCGATATCACAGGGACTATTAACATGACTCGCCAGAATCTTACTGTTAAGTTCGATCCTGAAAGAGAATTAGCTTTCTTACCTAACTTGAATACTGGTACTGTTGGACAAGATAAAAACCGCGTGTTATGGGTAGAGGGTGGATATACTTCCAATGTTGGTTATGTAGGTGAAGGAACCGGACAGGCAACAGCTGATACAGGTACAGCCGTAGAGAAGACTCGACAAATGGCTAAAATTTCAGCTAAACTGCCTTTAACTGAAGAATTAATGGAAGATGCTGAGTATATCGCATCTGCTTTCAGAATGAAGATGCAAGAGAAGGCTCTTATCTTTACTGATGGTGAATTTTATACAGGTGATGGTAGCGATGGTGGTTCAGCGGATCATATTTATGGCATTGTAGGACATGCAACCGAATTTAGCGCAGCTACTGCCGGAATTGCTTTAGCAGTACCAGTTCCTAATATTGGAGACCTTATTGACGGGTGTATCTTACAGGCTTCTAAATCAGAGCACAGAGGTCATAATGTTGTTTGGATGAATCCAACAGATGTCTTTAACTGGAAGCACGAAAAAGACGCAGACGGCAATTATATCTTTGTTAAAGCTCCAAACGGTACATTAACTGTTAACGGGTTAAGAGTAATCGAATCAAACGCAGTTACTGTTAATACAATGACTGTTGCAAACACGCGTGTTATTCAAGCATGGTGGAAACGTAATCCAGAGATTAAGTTTAGCCAGATGAACGGAACCGATTTTGTTGACGATAAGTGGACTGCAGTTATGTTCTTGAGAACTCAGTGTATTGTTGAAGGGCCAGATAAAGCGGGTCTTATCAAAGTATCAGATATTGCAGCTGCATTAACTGCGATTACAAAAGCACCTTAATAAGTTATAATATAGGAGGGTTCAGGCTCTCCTTAATTTCTTACTATGAAATATAAAGTAATAAAAAGCTTTGCAGGAATAGAAATAGGTGAAGAAATACCAGTTCCAAATGATAAGGTTGAATACATGTTGGAAAAGGAATATATTGAACCTATTAAAGATAAATCAGATCCAAAGGTTAAAAGCCGAAAGAAAAAAGTAATTGAACCAGAAAAAAATAAGTAATGGAATATAAGGTAAGTAATCTAGGTTCTGAATTGTTCACTCTTGAAGAAGTAAAGAGTTATCTAAAAATAACTTATACCGATGATGATAATCTTTTAAACGATTTAATCACATCTTCAAGGCAATTAGCAGAGAATTATGTAGGAGTTTCGTTAATCACTAAAACTATTACAGTATTCTTTGATGAAGATGAAGTAGAAAGCGATTACTTACTACCATTTCCCCCACACGACGCGATAATCGAAGTTAAAAGAGCAGATACCGTATTAAGTGCTGACCAATATCAGAAATACGGATTAACTCAATTTAGAGTAAGATTTAACGCAATTTGGAGCACAAGCGAAATAAGCACTCCGAATACAGCGGAATTCACATATACAACTTTAGCCGAAACCAACAACTTAAAAGAATTTAAATCAGCATTGTATAAGAATATAGGCGAATTATATGAAATGCGTAAGAACGGTTACGAGGGATCATATACTTCACTTACTGAAAATACAATAAGTAAATTAAATAGGTTAAAATTAGTATAATGACAAAAATAAAAGAAGATAATTCTTATAGAGATAATATAGCTCTTGGCAGGTTTCCAGATAGATCGAACGTGTATAAATTTGGTGCTTCATCAGCTATTAATTCATCAGAGTCTATTATATGGGACGGAGGCAACGGCTATAATGGTTTCTTAAGTGCCGCGGATTTCGTCACTGTTCAATCTGATGATGTAAATGATGCGTTAGCAGGTATAGGTATGCAGAAAGTGCGAATATACGGTATTAACGAGTTAAACGAATACGTAGACGAAGAGATTGAGCTTAACGGTACTACACCAGTTTTATCAACTCGTCAATATATACGCATATTTAGAGCACATAGTACTTTATCTAACACAACTATAATAGGTGGTAGAAATAACTTAGGCGAGATACAGGTTAAAAGTCAAACAGGCGGTAATGTAATGGCTCAAATAAACGCAGGCGAAGGTCAAACACAAATGGCTTTATTTACAGTAGCCGTTGGTTATCATGCGTTAATACTAAATGCCGATGCAAACGTTGGTGAAGGTAAAGAAGCCACTATTAGGGTTGTATCGGTTGATTACGTTAATCAAGGAGGTGCAAGAGTTCAGGCAATAAGAAAATTGTTTCAAAATTCATTTACAAGAAATTACAAAATACCACGAGCTATTTCAGGAGGAACTGACATTTTTATGACTGGAGAAAGTACAGCGGCTGGAACAACAGCAACGGCAAGTTTCGAAATTCTTTTAATTAAAGATTAATAATGAACTTTGGTAAGCTAGATAGAAAGATAATTATAAAACAAAAGGTTGTTTCGGGTAGTACTGCTTTAGGCGGTACTACTCAAACATCTGAGTTAATAGGTGAAAGATTCGCTAATATTACACCTCTCTCACAAGCTCAAAGTGAGAGGTACGGGTTAGAAGTCGGACAAAGAAATTACGAGATATTCATTAGAAAAGAATCTCAAGTAATATCACAAGATTATTTTATTGAGTTTACCGATTACGAAGGTTTACATACCCTATTGATTACTGAAGTACTGAATGTAAAACAAAATGATAAAATGCTTAAAATAATATGCCATGAGCGTAGAGATTAGCATAGATAAAGCCTCAATGAATAAAGTATTGGAAACATTATCCGAACTACCTAAAAAAGAACAAAAGGAAGTTGAACGGATTAATGGTAAATACGGTATTAAGGCACAAACTATCGCTAAACAGAAGTTAAGAGCAGATGAGCATATAGTATTATCAAGATTAAGAAATTCAGTTCATTGGTTTACTAAAAATAAGAACAAAAACTTTAGATACGCAGATTCGGAAGGTAATTCGTTTAACGGAAGATTAAAAGTAAAAGCAAAAACAAATGAGTTGATATTAGGTACAAATGTGCTGTATGCTGAAGATATAGAAAAAGGAAGGCCGGCAAGAACAATAAAACCCAAAACAGCAAAGGCGCTTGCTTTTTACCCTAAAAACTCAAGAAAGTTAGTATTTGCTAAACAAGTGAAACAAAAAGCTCTTTCGGGGGATAGCTTTATAGGATACGCAATAAAGAAGATAGTACCAAGTTGGTTAAAAGAATTTAAAAGGCTACCAGATGCAATTACCAAATAGGCAATTTTTAACCGGGTTAATAACCGAAATAAAGAGCGTAACAGGAATAGATAGAGTTTATACTATACCTCCAAAGAAAACGGCCTATACTTACATATACTTAAGTGAGGACGAATATACAGAGGAAGGTAGTAAGACTTCATTTATATTCAACGGCACTATATTAGTCGAGGTGGTAGCCAAAGGAATAGATGATATTGATAGTATTATAACCTCCATTGAACAAATAGGAGACTTTCTTAATAATGATACACCTTTTTTTATAGATGATGATTTTATTATACGTGAATTAGGCACTGAACAAGTATTCAGGAATACAGAAGGAAGCGATGATGGCAGAATTGAAACAGCAAATATAAGAATGCGGTTCAAGATTGAGAAGCCAACTAGATACGACCCAAATACAAGGTTAAGAGATAGTTTTATAAATTCATTGACACACATGTACGCAAACGATAACTTAATAACTACTTAAATTTAAGATAATGGCAGAAATTGGAACAAATGTAAAAGTACAAATAGGTACTAAAATAATGGTAGGGGAGCAGTCGAATACTATTTCGCACACTTCAGATACTATTGAAACTAGCTCAAAGTCAACAGGTCGGGCTAGCACTTTCGAATACGGGAGAATGACTGGCACTCTTTCTGTAAGCTCATTGGCTGATCCATCAAATACAACTGATTACGGTTATAAAGATGCAAAGGAAGCGATGGATGCGAAAACAAAAGTAGCTTTCCAAGTTGGGACAGGTTTCACATCAGGTATAGAAGTTGAGGACGGCACAGGTTTAATTACTTCAGTTAGTAAAGACGCACCAGATAACGACAACCTTACTTTTAGTATGGACATTCAAATAGATGGAGAAACCACATTCTTAACTATAGCATAATGAAGATAACCGAAACCATAAAGTATCCCGTAAAGTTTTTAGGTCTTACATATTACAAGAAGCGCACCGTTACATTTGAGTTTGTGATGGGCGCTTTATATGAATTATGTACCGACTTAGATATTAGCTATTCTCAATTAATGAAGCGATTCGAAAAGGAACCGACTATATTAATGACCGAGTTTATTTATTACGGGGCCAAATATCACTCTATGAAAATGTATGAAAAGCCTTTTTATACTAAAAAAGGTTTATTGCACGGATTCAGTGAGTTAGATGAAGAAGTACAGCATAGCTTTATTAATAAAATGAATAAATCTTTATCTGAAGGTATAAGAGATTTAAAGAGCGAAAAAAAAAAGAAACACAAGATTTAACTTGGAATGAAATTATAGGTTTAGGTTTCGGTGAGCTGGCTTTGGGTGTTAATATGTGGGATATTACCCCGGGTCAGTTTTTTGCTAGAATGCAGGGGTACTATATTGATTTAGCTTATCACGCAGAGCCTATCCGGTCGCTTTACAATCTTAACTGGCATTTAAACCAAAAGAAAAAAATAAACGTTAAACATGTGTGGCCTTTGATAATTGATAAATTGAATTATAAGAAATTAACCCACGATGATTTAGTAAAGAGGCACGAACAATTAACAGGTAAAAAAGTATCATAATGGGATTAATAGGTGATTTATTTGTAAGGTTAGGTGTTAAGGATGATGGTTTTAAAAAAGGCATGGAGGATGCCGGGAAAAAAACTGACAAATTTGGCGGGATTGTAAACAAAATAGGCCCGCTTATAGCGGGGGCTTTTGCAGTAGATAAGCTAAAACAGTTCATTACAAAAGCTATTGAACTTGCTTCTAAAGCTGAAGGTATAGAGTTGGCATTTAATAGGCTTGGAGATCCTAAATTATTACAAGGGCTTAGGGATTCTGTAAAAGGCACTGTGAGCGATGTAGAATTAATGCAAAAAGCGGTTCAAGCTAAAAACTTAGGCGTACCCATTCAGGAACTAGGTAAGTTATTTGAATTTGCTACACAAAGAGCATCCGATACAGGTGAAAGCGTTGATTATCTTGTAAACTCTATTGTAACAGGTATTGGTAGAAAATCACCTCTTATTCTGGATAACTTAGGTATTAGTGCTATCGCGTTAAAAGATAATCTAAATGGCGTAGGCTTAGGTGCCGCAAGTGTTGGCCAAGTAGCCGAGGCAGTAGGTAAGATTATTGACAAAGAAATGGGTAACGCTGAAAGTGCTACTTTAACTTTTAAACAAAGTACCGATCAGCTTAGTGCATCATGGGATAACGTTTCAACAGCTATAGGTAAGGCATTTACACAAAATACTAGCTTTATTTCTGGATTATCGAAAGTACTACAGTTTCAAGCTAATCAATTAGAATCTAATGTATCGTGGTGGAAAAAACTATCAGGGGTAACAAATATTTACCAAGCTCAAGCAAATATTTTAAGAGATAAAGAACTAAAAGGAATTGTAAACGGTCTTATTGAGCAGGAAAAAGTAACGTTGCTTAACTACGATGCTATAAACAAGATAAAAGACGCAACTGATAAGCAAATAGTAAACTTAAAACTATATGCAAAAAACATTCTTCTAGCTAAAAAGAAAGAGGAAGAGCTAATTAAGACGCAAAAAACAGAGCAAAAAACATTAGCTAAATTAAGAACAGAATTAAAAAATTCACAAACACAAAGAGAATCTTTAGCTGTAGCAGACGAGGAAGGTATAAGAAGAAAAAATATAGAAATAGCTCAGATAAAAGAGCAAATATCGGAACTAGAGAACTTAGGCCGTGCAGCTTCAGGTCTTGAGAAGATTAAAGGATTAGATATAAGTTCAGCTAAAATACAAGCTCCTGAGTTTAATGTAGAAGACCAATTAAAGACAAGTTCGTCAATTACCAAGGAAGCAATGGACGAAATGAGAGCTAACTTGGAAGAGTTTATAGACTTAACTGGAGCCGTTCAAAATGCTGTATTTGATTTAGCTATGACTATAGGAGAAAGTGTCGGGCAAGCTTTTACAGGCTTGTTTAAATGGGAATCTCTTTTTGATTCAATAAAAGGTATATTTGGAAACTTTTTAACTGAAATGGGCGCAGCTATGATTAGCTACGGTGTAGCTATGCTGGCTTTACAGCTAGCCCCTATAAATCCAATCGGAGCGATAGGCGCAGGAATAGCCTTAGTGGCTGCGGGAACGTTAATAAGCAGTATGGGGGCTAAAGGCCCGTTTGGAAGCGGAAGCGGTGGGGGGACAAGTCCTTCTCCGGCGCCTACTCAAGTAGGGGAGACAGGTATAGACCAACAGACATTAGTAGCGCAAGTAAACGGAGAAGAATTGCAATTTGTATTAGAACGCACTAACTCAAGACAACAAAGATAATGGCATACGGTATTAAATGGTATACAGAATTTAAAGACCATACGGAATTATTATGCAGGGTTGACATATATCAAAATGGTTTTATTGGGTCTCAGACAGAGGTTAAATGTTCGAGTGATCCTGTTAGTATAATAATGAACGGTGATGTAAACGATCCTTACAAGCCAATAAGGAAAACACAAGCTAAAATAAACCTCATAAGCGAAACTAATAATCAATTTAGCGAACTATACACAAGTGATAGTAGGGAATTCAAAGTAGTAATAACTCGCGATGGTGATAGTGTTTGGTCAGGTTGGGTCAGCATGGAAAATTATTCGGAACCATTTAATCAAGATTTTAATTATCCTGTAACGGTAACTGCTTACGATGGTTTAAGTGATTTGGAAGGCAAATTTATACAAGAAATAGATTTAACTGAATACAACTCATTGAATGGTATTATAGCTTTATGTTTAGAATACACAGATTTAGAATTAAACTATGTAGATGGTATTAATATTTACGACAACAGGACATCAATAGTAGATAACACTTTACCAGTTATTACGCAGCATTATGTTCACAAAAATTGGGTAAGAGGTAAAGACTGCGAAGAGATATTAACATCTATTTTATCATCGTTTTCATCAGTAATTAAGCAAGTAAATAATAAATGGTATATACTTGTTCCAAATGTACAAGCTGAATTAACAGGACTCTTTAAAATTGGTGGTAATGCATTTAGATACTTTGATTTTAATTCAATAGGTACTCTACAAAGTACATCAGTACAGTCAACACCTTATTTATCTGATTTTTCAGAAGATTATAGTTTTGCTAATACAAACGCGATTAGATACTTCACGCCATCAGCAAAGGAAATAGTAGTAAATAGAGATTATGGCTACACAGGGGCTTTACACTTATTTAATAATTCGTTCTATTATTTAAAGAATGCTAGGAACTACGACGCAGACACAGACACATATGCTTATGATTTAGAAGACTTCGATATATTTGCTTTTGGAGGTACTTTGACAGCGGCAGAACAAACGATACTAGATGATAGCATACGATCTAAAGAGTCGGAGAAAGAGGATAAAATGACAATAACATCACCTTTTTTTGATAATGGAGGAGGGGGTAATAAATATACTTTCCTCATAATACAACCTACTTTAACTAACTTGATTCCAGTAACCACGGATACAGGGAGGCTAAATATAATACTAGGCATTGAAGCTGAAGAGAACTTGAAAGGAAGTGCTTTCGATATACAGGTAGAAGTGCAAGTATACGTAGATGCCAGCAATAGTTATTATTTGCAGGATGACGGAACATGGGCTCTTAATACTTTTAATACTTTACAATTCGGATTAATAAGACAATACATAACAAACATAGGTGTTAATGCTATTCCTGCGAATGGTGATATAAGAGTGAAATTATGGTTTAGATCATCGACACTTACCCAAGCTCGTTCGATTACAATTAATGAGTTTAAAATAGAGACGTTACTAGATAAATCGAGTGCTGATTATACAGCTTTGAGAGTAGCACAAGGAATACAAACCAAAATAGTAAACAATATAAATAATAAAGTTAATTATACTTTTGATTGCGAGCTAGGATCTTATAATAATACAACAACATTAACTAATTTAGCTTTACAATATCAGAATTTAATATATGTAAATGACTCCGGAACTTATAAAGTAATGTTAGCAGCGAGAATCAGATACGCCTTAGCTACTGATCCTTTAAATGAATTAAAAGCTAAACTAGCTAATGAAATGTTCGCAGAAGTAGGTGTATTTATAAAGTCTGATATATGGAATTTTAATAACGATCCTAGTTATGATATTACGGATTTTTTAAAAGTAATAATCTTAGATGTTGACGGTACGGAAAGAGCTTTCGAAATAATTAAAAGTACTTATTCACTAAGAGAAAGACTATTTAAAAACGCAGAATTGAGAGAGTTAAAAGGATATGATAGTTTGTTACCTTAGTTTAAATTTAATAACTTTACGACATGGCAGGAGCTAGTGTAAATATACAAAACAAAATATTAACAGGTGCAGGAGTAGTTCCGACAATTCCAACACCTTCGGATATTACGCCTGATAATGTTGCATGGGTAAATGCAACGGATATACTAATCGGTCAAATAGCTTTTAATCGCACTGACAATATATGGTATTATCGAGACGGTGAAGAAACTATACTTGAGTTTGAATCGGGAGGAAGTGGAGCTGTTTCGTCTGTATTTGGGAGGAATGGAGCTGTAGTAGCCGAGGCAGG
>Ga0193960_1000472_pt1 | contig 16776 bp, 13 predicted proteins | sample FB_3_MG_FD_140338 | JGI IMG/M metagenome (GOLD analysis project Ga0193960, IMG submission 140338) | Microbial mat bacterial communities from the Broadkill River, Lewes, Delaware, United States - FB_3_MG | ecosystem: Environmental > Aquatic > Freshwater > River > Microbial mats | place: USA... | reverse complement strand
TAATGCTTTCATAATTTTATTAAAATCTGTTTTATCAAATAACATAGTTGTTAGCCATCTATTTCCTCGACTATTTTCAAGTTCTGGCATAAAAGTAATTTCATTACAATCTGCTAAAAATTCCTTATACCATTTATATATTTCTCTTTTTTTAAGAACTCTATCTTCTATAACTTCCATTTGACCTACACCAATAGCAGCAAGAACATTTGACATACGATAGTTATATCCATATTCTAAATGTTCATAGTGAATAAATGGCTCTTTTGCTTGAGTAGAATAAAATTTTGCTTTTTCAATCCAATCTTTATTTGATGAAATTAACATACCTCCACCTGAAGTTGTAAGAATTTTATTTCCATTGAAACTATATATTCCAAAATCTCCAAAAGTTCCTGTATGTTTATTATTAAACGTAGCTCCTAAACTTTCTGCTGCATCTTCTATCAAATAAACTCCATGAAGTCTACAAATTTCAGCTATTTTTTCTATATCTGCACATTGACCATAAAGGTGTGTGATTACCAGTGCTTTAGGTTTTTTATCACAATCAATCAAATATTTATTAAGTAATTTAGCAGATAAATTCCATGTTTCTTTATCACTATCGATAAACACAGGATTTGCACCTTGATAAAGAATAGCATTTACAGAACCTATAAAAGTAAAAGTAGAAGCTAATACATCATCACCTTGACCAATACCAAGAACTCTTAATGCCAGATGAATAGCAGCAGTTCCACTAGTCACTGCAAGTGCATTTTGAGCACCTGTATACTCTTTGATACTATCTTCAAACTTATTTACATATTCACCAAGAGGTGCTATATAATTGCTTTCAAATACTTTTTCTATGTATTTTAATTCATTTCCACTCATGTGTGGTGCACTTAAAAATAATCTTTTATTCATTTATATTTCCTCTATTTCTTTACATGGATTTCCATATGCTTTTTTAAAATTACCTATATTTTTTAGTACTACTGAACCAGCCCCTATTATACAATATGAACCAATAATTTTACCCTGAATAACAGATGTTCCAATACCTATATGAGTAAATTTCTCTACTTTTACATTTCCAGCAAGTGCAACATTTGGTGAAATATGTACAAAATCTTCTATGATACACTCATGTTCAATAATACAAGAGGTATTAAGGATAACTCCCTCAGCAATATTGGCTTTAGAATTTACTACCACATTTGGCATGACTACTGTTCCTATTCCTATAGTTGCACTTGGTGATATTACACTACTTGGATGTATTAGACTTACTATTTCAAATCCATTATTCTTTGCTTTTTCAAAAAGCTTTACTCTTATAGCATTACTTCCTATTCCAAATATTATTGGAATATGATTGTTTTCTTTTATATCTTCAAATGCAGGGTATACATTCTCACCGTCATCTATAAATATAATATCATCATATCCACAAGATCTTGCAATATCGGCTACGACTAAACCATGACCACTAGCCCCATAAATATAAATACTTTTCATCACTTAGTTCCTGTAAACTTTTCCATAGTAGCACTTGTATTTGAACTTATATCACTTCTATTAGCAACTTTCAAAAAAGTCATCCAAAGAATCTCCATATCAAGCCAAAATGATTGGTTATCCACATACCATACATCATACTCAAACTTTTGTTTCCACGATATGGCATTTCTTCCATTTACTTGTGCCCATCCTGTAATACCTGGTTTTACATCATGTCTTCTTTTTTGTTTATCATTATATAAATCAAGATACTCTATCAAAAGTGGTCTAGGACCTACAAAACTCATTTCTCCTTTTAGAACATTAAATAATTGGGGTAATTCATCTAAGCTTGTACTTCTTATAAACTTTCCTATACCTACAAGCCTTTGCTCATCTGGAAGTAAATTTCCGTGTTCATCTTTCTCATTTGTCATAGTTCTAAACTTATATATACCAAATATTTTTTCTTTATATCCTGGTCTTCTTTGTCTAAAAAGTATTGGGCTTTCCATTTTCCAAAGTATCAATAAACTCACCACCATATAAATAGGTGAAAAAAGAATTATCAAAAATAGTGCTAAGGTTTTATCAAATAGTGATTTAAGCATTTGATACATCTTTTATTAACTTTATATATTGCTCTGCCAATTTTTCTCTATCAAACTTTTCTTTTACATATTTATAACCATTTTCTCCAAAAGTTTTTAGTTCTTCATCACTCATATTTAAAAATTTATCGACTAACTTTTTAAATTCATCTATGTTTTCAGGCTCAGAATAAAGTCCACAATTAGAAGTTTCAATTAAATCTCTTGTAATACCATTTATAGTTACAAAGACAGGCTTTTTACAGCTCATATAGTCAAATACTTTATTAGGATACACTGTTTTAAATGTATCAGTCTTTTTGAGTATTGCCATACAAATATCACTTGCATTTACATAATCAACTACTTCATGCTTGGGTACTGAGTCTATAAACTCTATATTTGTAAGATGATACTCACTAGCTTTTTGCTTTAAAAACTTTTTTTGCATTCCATCACCAATAAGCACGAAGTTAATCTTATCATTATCTCTAAAAGCTTTTGCAGCTTCTATTACTTGCATAAGATCGTTTGCTACACCATGAGCTCCAAGATATGTAAATACTTTTTTATCACTCCAGCCAAGTTTTTCTCTTAACATATGACCATTATGTTCTTTTCCCATAATAGAAAAATCTGCACCATTGGTAATTGTCTCTATCTTACCTATAAACTCTGGATATCTTTTTTCTATATTTTCTTTAAATGCAGGCGTGAGTACTACAATTTTTTTCGCTCTTTTATAAAGTCTATACTCTAACCAATATAAAATATTTAACAATATCTTATTATTTAGTACGCCAGTAGCTACCGCTGATTCAGGCCAGAGGTCTCTTACTTCAAAGATAAATGGTACCCTTTTTAACTTTGAAACTATTATCGCACTAATACCAACAAAAATAGAAGGAGAAGTTATTATATAAATATCTGGCTTTTTTAAAAAAAATGCCTTTATAAGTGAAGAAAATGTATAAGACAAATATCCTATTACTCTACCTATAAAGTTACTATTATATCCAGAGTAAGTCCATGTACGATGCAATGTGATATCTTCATCTACCTTTTCAGTATTTGACCAAGTCTTTGGAAGTATTTTTTTTCCTGTTGCATAGTGAATATTTCCAGCTATCACTTCTGTCTTAAATCCAGCTTTTTTACTAAAAAAAGATGTAAATTCATTCCATCTTGAGCCACCTGGATCATTTTTCCCTAAAAAATATTGATGAAAAAGTGTTATTTTCATAAATTGTTAATCCTTAAATTCTATTATTGTTTTTATTTCTAGATCTTTATTGGTATCTACTTCAAATAAAATCCTACTACCTTCTACATAAGAGTTATAGTAATTTGATATATAACTTTTTTCAATTTTATATTTTATATTTGAAGATATTATACAATTATCAATCTTTAATGTATTTTCATCTATCTCAGTAAAATCATAATTAGTATTCCAAGCTTGCTTAATATTTGTATCTGAGTTTATGTTTTTTATTTTATCAATGACTATTAGTTTATTATCTTTTATTTTTATTTCTCTTTCTTGAGTAATTCCAAATTTCTTTTTATATGCATAATTTTTGCCTGAGAAATAACTATTAGTAAAATTTAAATGTTTAGCAGTTGTCCAATTTGACCAACCAAAGTTTAATACTTGTTCCATTTGATTTGTATTATTAATGATAATTGTATTATGACCTTTAACCCCTTGAAAATTATCTTTAAATTCTTTTTGAGTATTATAAGAAAAAGTACCTGTATCACAAAAAATATTTTTACTCTTATACCAAATATCAAGATGGAACATATCATTTTGAGATGGTCTATCCTTATATTTATGACATCTAATAAATGAAAATATATTGTCATTTTTAAGAATATAATATCCGCCTTCATTAAATCTAATTTCTTTAGTTAAAGAAGAAATTTGAGAAGTTTCTATACTAAAGAAGTCAAGTAAATCAGTATTTTTTTCAAATATTCTATTTCCACTAATTACTCCATATGCAAAATTTAAAGAGTCTCTATAATCGCTATAATCAGATTCAGATACAGGGAATAAATAAGCTCCATCATTTGAACCATAATTTGGCAAATATCCATTACTTTGAATAAAAGAATTTAAAAACTTTATCATTTCTAAATTTTTCATTGAGATACTTTTTATTAATTCTTTTTCGTATGGAGAATTATTTTGAAGAATCAATAAAAGAAATGAAAGCTCATCAATAACTTCTCTTTGATAATTAAAAGAATGACATAAATAAGAGCCATCAAAATAAACCTGTCTTGATAATTCTTTTATTAATATCCTTTTACCTTCATTAAACCAAGTTACTGAATCATCAATAGAATTTTTAAATATAAAACCACATAATATTAGTCCTACTGCTTCAGAAATAGCATGATCATTTTTAACAGAAATAACTGCATAATCAATATTTGATTTAATTCTATACCCATAAAAAGATAAGTGTAAGTATATTTTATCTAAAAAGTTTTTTTCCAAATATTTATAAAAATAATTTATAGATATGATTATACTATATAATCTAAAAGTCATTTCTTGACCACACTTATAGTTTATACCATTAGGATATTGATTTTCATCTATCCATATAGTTAGATCAGATTTAAAAGCATTAACATATTTTTTTTCATTTGTAATTTTATGTGCTTTAATATAACTAAAAAAATGAGGAAAACGAGAATATTCCCAAGGTATTTTTATATCCCCAAGCTTTCCAAAATCAGGGATTTTGCTCCAATGTAAATTCTTATCTATTTCATATTTAGTAATAGGATTATAATGTGATTTTTTAGGATTTCCATAGTCTAAATATTGATTTGAAAAAACAAAAATTTTTCCTTTAATAGCATTTTCTGCGATTTCTATGTGTCTACTATCTAATATGATTTTTTCTGAATTTACATTATATATATCTAAAAACTTTCTTTTTTCAATTACTTTTATTTTATTTTGTAAAATTTTATCGTCATTTCTAACAAAGAAATTATATTTTAATCTAAGGTAATATTTAATACGGAATAACAACCATCTAAATCCCATTTCATAGACATAATTTATAATATTTTTCATATTTTATTCACTTAAATACTTATTATTTATTCTCAACCAAATTTCTACTGATATAATATTAAAAACCTCTTTATACCATATTTTATCATTAATCAAAAATTCTTTATAAAATTGTTTAATTTTTGATTTATTCATTAATCCAAATTTTTCAACTAATAAATCTTCATTAAATAAAATTTCAATCTCATCTTTTAAATCTTTTCTAAACCATTTTTCTTGAGGAGTAGTAAAACCTTTCTTATCTTTTCTCCAAATAATAGTATCTGGCAAATCACCTTCAAAAGCTTTTCTTAAAATCCATTTCGTCCATCCATGTCTCATTTTATAACTCAAAGGTAAAGATATAATATATTCTACTAATCTATAGTCTAAAAATGGTAGTCTTATCTCACGAGAAAAAGCCATTGACATTCTATCTTCATAGTGGGTTAAGGCAGGAACTGAATATTTCATTAAATCCATTATTTGCCTCTCTTTTACATTTACTATTTTATTTAATTTTTCGACTTTTGAATCTAATTTTATTAAAGACTCTTCTCTAAAATCTATTTTCCGTATTTTCTTTTTTAAAAAAGAAGGTAAATATCTATTCGCCTCTTTTAAAGAAAATTGCTTAATCAAACCACTATTAAACAAATAATTAAGTAATTCTTTAATAAATCCAAAGTATTTTTTTGATTTTAATAATTCTAAAATATAATAAATATAATATTTTTGATATCCACCCAATAACTCATCTGCACCTTGACCACTTAAAATAACTTTAATGTTATTTTTATGGGATTCTTCCATCAATAAATAATGAGCAATTACCGAAAAACTAGGTATAGGTTCATCATTATGCCAAATAACTTTTTCCATCAAATCAAAAATTTGCTTAGGATTATCATCTAAATTAACTTTTCTAGGATTTACTTTAACACTATTAGAAACAATATCTATAAATTTCTCTTCACTATATTTTTCATCACTTGAGACCGCAGATAAGATATCTAAATTATTTATATTCTTTGACATTTCGTATGTAATTGTTGATGAATCTAGTCCTCCAGATAATAATGTCCCAACGTTAACATCACTTCTTAATCTAATTTTTACAGAATCATTAAATATTTCTCTAAAATAATTAATTGTTTTACGTTCATTAGTTTCAGTTTTCTCAGGTAAGTCATTAATATCCCAAAATTTTTCAAAATTTATAGAGTTGATTTTTTGAGATAGATTGATGATTGAATAGCTAGAAGCAGGTACCTTATAAATATTTTCAAAGAATGTCTCTTCTGTTGAATCTAAACTTCCATTTAATAAATACCTATTTAAAGTAAGTTTGTTTATTTTTTTCTTATTTGATACTTCTAATATAGCTTTTATCTCGGAAGAAAAGTATAAGTTATTATCTTCTACACAATAATATAATGGTTTTTCACCAAATCTATCTCGAGATAAAATTAATTCATTTTTACTTTTATCAAAAAATGCGATTCCCCACATTCCATTAAATTTTTTAAATGCTTCTACTCCCCATGCGATTAAAGAATTGAAAACCACTTCTGTATCAGAATTAGTTTGAAAAATAATATTTTGATTTTCTAACTCTTTTTTTAATTCAATATAATTGTATAATTCTCCATTATACACCATAGAGTATCTATTATCTTCACTTATGAAAGGTTGGTTCGCACTAATTGATAAGTCGATAATCGATAATCGATTATGTCCTAATGATAGATTGAAATTAGCTAATTCAATGATATTAAAAGATGAATTATCTGGACCTCGATGATTTGTGATATTATTCATTATTTCAATTTTATCTACAGACTTACCTATAAATCCATTTATTCCACACATATTTTATCCTCTAAATATTTAGCTAATAATTTATTAGCATTTTTTATTTGATTATCATTAAAATATTTTTCTCTACAATTTTTAAATTTATTTATTAAATTCTCAAGATTACTTAATTCCTTAAATAAATCATCAAAAGTTGATACAGTTAATTTATCATATAAATAATCATTTTCTATTTTTTTATCTAAATCTGAAAATAAACAAGCAATGTAAGGTGTACCAAGAATTAAACTTTCTTGTAATATTGTTGAAAATCTAGATATAACAACATCTACGTCAAGGATTAATGAATCTAAATCTACATCAATTTTTGATATTATCTCAAAATTTTGATTATCAGTAAAATCATAGTAATTCTTTTTATTATCTCTAGGATGTAATTTAACTATAATTTTTACAGATTTATTATACTTTAATATATAATCATTTAAATTATATAATATACTCTTATTAGATTCAAGTTCATGGGGTTGAGTTGCATATAATATTTTTTTTATTTTTTTATCAAATTTTAATAAATTATTCTCAAGTATATTTGAAAATCTAAATAAACCAAGAAAATCTACTTTTCCATTTTTAATACTACCTATTGTAGAAAGTGATTTTTTATTATTTAAAGAATTTGCTAAAAACTTATCACCTATTGGAAAAATAGGTAAAGGTTTCGGCTCAAACATTGCAGTTTGAAATTGTATTAGTTCAATATTGTTTTTTTTCGCTACACTACTTTCAATAAACGCTTCTTTACCCATCATTTCAGTAGATAAAATAGTTTGTGCATTTATTAAATGTTCTTTAAAAAAATCGCTTAAAAAATTTTCATATAATCGAAAATAAGGAATAGTGTGTGTTTCAAGAAAAAACTCCTCTTTTGGTAAAATTAATGAAATATCATTTAATTTTATGGTTAAATTTTTTTTATTCATTCTATTAAATTTTAAAAGAATAAAAAATTCCTTAAATATAAAATAAAGTGTTTTGATAAAATTTTTACATGTGTAAAAACTATAAATTTTAATATCTTTATTCTCAGCTAGAAATTCATAAACATTTTTAGCTCTTAGACCTTCATAAAAAAGTACAATAAAACTATCCTTTTTCATTTCTCTTAACAATGGAAATACAAATCTTGCTTGATGAATAGTTCTAATAGGTATTATTGTATTTATATTTCTTTTTAAATTAATTTTTTTTGAAAAATTAAATATTTGTTTTATATGTTTTACTATTATAAAGAAAGATGTAATATAAAATAAACTAAATTGTCTTACTTTTTTAATAATATTAAGTTTAAATAAATTATCCTTTTTAATAAAAGATATCTTTACTTTTTGATTAAAAGTATCAAATAATATTTTATTGTAAAACCAATGTGTTTTATGTAAGAACTTCTTCCCATCTTCTATAGATTCTGAAAAATAAAAAGGAAGATATCTAAATTTTTCATTACCACCAAATAAAACAATTTTTTCTATAACATTGCTATTTAAAATCTTATTAATATATTCAATAAGCATATATATTTTTTTCAATAAATGAAAATAAATATCATTTATTGATATAGTATACACGGTATCTTTAAATTCATTATGAATAATATCTGCAAATTTATCTGAAAAAGAACTTAAATTGTACTCATCTTCAAATAAATCTATATTTTTTAAATCAATATATATTGAATCATCAAAATTGTAATTATCAAGACTATATTCTTCACTATCATATATAATTAATGTCATTTAATATTATCATCCTCATAAAAAGTTTTATTATTTATCATTCCAATAAATATAGCAAAATAAATTGGTGTAAAAATAGAAAATGCAGTAAAACTTGCCACAAAATTTGCTATTACAAAAAGTGCAGCAGTCTTTACTAAAGGATTTTTTCCTTCATAATATTTTAATATTTTATATGATTTTTTTAAATTTTTAAATATATAAAAATATAATGTGATAAAAAATATAGGTCCATAAATTGTATATACTCCAACAGGAGAAAAATGTACTCCATGATTTATATAAGCTAAACCAGATACTGTTTCAATATAATATGTATATCCAGGTCCAGCCCCAGTTAGTAATAAGATTGGGTCACTTTCAAAAACTTTCAAAGAGTATAAAATTTCTTCCATTCTTCCTCCAAAAGCATAAAGAATACCTTTTTCACCTGCAACCTTAATTCCTGTTGAAATTTTTTTTATTATTTCTAAATTATCAAATAATCCAAAATTATACATAAATAATAAAACTAATATTAGAAAAAGTGTGGTTATTACAAATTTAAATAATAAATAAGTATTTTTTATTTGTGATACTAAATAAAGAAAAAAACTACCTATGAATCCAAGTAATACTGCCCTTTTACCTGAAAAAAACAAGCTTATAAAAGAAAGTAAAACAATAGTTTTTTTATTTTTTGATAAATAATAAAATATAGGTATCAATATCAAAATATTTGTTGAGGAAAGATAAAAACCACCTTTTACTTTATATATAAAATATAATGTAATAATAACAACAATTGAGACTATCAACATCAATCTCATTAATAATTCAACATGCTTTTTGTTTAATAAACAGTTCAAATCAATATGTTTAAAAAATAAAATAGTAAAGATAAATAAAATAGGTTTTAAAATATCCATTATATAATTTATATTCAAAGTCTTTTCTTGAATAAAAAAAATCAAAGATGCACTTATTATAGGTATTATTAATAAAAAAAACTCACTTATTGTTATCTTTTTAAAATAAAATCGATATTTGAAAAATAAATATACAAAAACTAATTGAACTATTAAATAAAATAATAAAATTGTAGGTACAGGGTTTATTCCAGCAAGAAATCTCATAGGAAATAAAGAAAAATGAATAATAGTAAAAAATAAAATAATTGAGAATAAATTTACTTTAATTGTCAAATAGTAACCTTTTTTCAAATTTATACCATAATATACCAATATAAAGTATTATAGTAATAGAAAAGATTATAGTAATTAATCCATTTAACATATAATTAGATATATATGAAGAAATGAATTCAAAAAATATTCTTTTTAAATCCATTCCAAAATATGCAACTTGTATCAAAAATATATGCCAAGAAGCTTTTCCTATTAAAATTAATATTTGAATTCTTTCTTTATAGTTTTCTAATATTTTAAAAAAATAATAAACAAATATATAAGTATATAAATATGAAAAATAATTTTGCCAACTTTTTGAATTTACAACAAAAGGGGTGTCAAATTTTAATATCCCCCAAATTAGTAAATAGAAAAAACTAAATAAAGAAAGCAATTTAAAAAGTTTTTCATTCTTATCTTCATTACTATATAAATACATCCCTAGGGCAATTAAAAATACAAATCTTAATATATTTGCACTATGATTAAAAGAATTATTTAAAAAAGCATTATTCAAGGCTATAAATTCTATTAATATATTTAAAAGAAACATTATTAATAAGAATAACTTCGTATTATCCATATATCTATGTAAATAATATATAATAGGTAAAACAAAAATAGATTCTATTGCTATTAATATAAAGTAAGTACCCGATCCTTGATAGAGAGGAATTATATTAAATAGAAAATTCCATTGAATTAATTCTTTTTTTAATACTAAATCTAAAAAAAACAGGATACTGTTTATAACAATAACTGGGAATACAATTCTCTTAATCTTTTTGCTAAAATATAAAAACCAATTGATAGTTTCAAATGAAACTTTATTAAAACTTAATGTAAATGTATATCCCATTAATAATACAAATATTGGTACTGCTTGCCATATATGAAACTGTGCAAAAGTTTTTATCAAATAATTATATGGTAATAAATGCAAGAATAAAACTGCAATAATTGCATAAGCTTTTAGATAATCTAAACTATTAAGTTGTTTCATTATTTTTCTTTAATAAGAACCATGGCATGTAAAAATTTTTAGATTGGTACCAGAAAACGAGTAATGCACTTATCAAAAATGACAATATAGTAGCATATGCTGCACCAATTGCTCCAAAATTTTTAATAAAAATATAATTAAACAGTAAATTAACCATTGCAGCTAATACAGTACTAATAGCAAGAAAAGATGTTTTATTTAAATGAACGAGATAAGGAAAAAATATTTTATAAATTCCATGCACTGCATAACCTAAAGATATCCAAAGTATAAAATCTTTTGCTTCATAAAATCGTGGATCAATAAAATAAGGCAAAAATGTAATTGAAATAAATGAAATAACTATAGTTAATAAAAAAAGACCAAATATATAAAGATATGTATATTTAACAATTTTAGTTTTTTTATCATCATTAACATTAGAAAGATTTTTAAAAAACCAAGGAGTCCATGCTTTAATAAATGCATCAGTAAAAATCATAATTACAATTCCAAAAGTATATGAGACACTATATATTCCTACCATTTCAAGACTTATCATTTTTTCAATAAATAATCTGTCACTCATAGCAATAATTACACTTCCTAATGCATGGGGTATTAAAGGAACTGAAATTGATAGTATAGATTTAATTTTTAATTTATCAAATTTAATTTTTAAATACCCTCTTCTATGTATATGATAAATACTAACAAAAGAAAAAACTAAAGAAGATACAATTGTACCCCAAATTTGAGAAAGCCAATTATAATTTAAATAAAGTAATAAAAATAATGTTATAACTAATCCTAAAAAAGTATTAGAGATTTCATAAATAGCAAAAGAATAAACTTTCAATTCATTTCGCAATAATGTAACATTTATACTAATTATAATTGACATAAAACTAATAAATGGAATTAAAAGAAATAAATTACTTTGAATTGAAAAGAGTTCATCAATAAAATAAACACAAATAAATGTAAGAAAAAGATAAAAAATAAAAGATAAACTAACAATTATAACCATATTACCAATATAAACTGACATTTCACTTTTTGTGACATTAAAAAAATTTTTTGAAATATTAGTACTAATTGCCATACCAATAAATGCAGTATAGATTGTAATTAAAAGTAAATATATTGATAAAAGTCCATATTCATCAGGAGCTAAATATTTTGTAAAGATTGGTAATAATAAAAAAGGTAGCATTTTATTGATAATACTACTACTTAAATAAATAAATGAATTTTTAATTATTTGCAAATTTTTTCCAATTCTAAAAGTTCTTCGCTTGAGAAATCTTTTCTAAATAAATCAATATTATTTTTTAAATCCTTTTCGGGAAGATCCCACCACTTTAATTTCTCTAGACGTGCTATCATTTTTTCTTCAAATCTAAAACCATTTACTTTAGCTGGTACACCAACAACTATAGCATAGGGAGGTACATCTTTTGTAACAATTGCACCAGCACCAATAACAGCGCCATTTCCTATCTTAACACCAGGCATAATAACAACATTTGTGGCTATCCAGACATCATTACCAATCGCAGTTTTTACTACTATCCTTTTATCTTCGTTTGATATTCCAAAATTACTTATATAAGGAAAAGCATGAGTCGTTAAATGAGACATTGGATGTGACGTAGCCCCAATAGATACATTCCATGATATAGAACAAAATTTACCAATTTCACAATTTATAATATTGGTATATCTACCTACAGATGAATATTCAGCAATTTTACTATTTAAAACCGTAGCATTTTTGCCTACAGCTGCATACTTTAAGATTGTTGAGTTTCTGATTAATGCAGTTTTATGTAAACTTTTACCATCAAAAAGAATTTTTTTTATAATTAAATAATATTTCTTTAATATTCTTTTCATTTAATATTCTCTAAAAAATCTTTCATTACATCAAACCTTTTATCAACAAACTCTTTTAACTTATCAAAAACTTTGAAATTATCATTTTTCATATTTTTAATAAAACTATCAACTTTTTGTAACATTTGATTATCATTATAATTAAACACTTCTAAAGGTAGAGATTCTGACATTCCTTTACCTCTAATGTCTTCATTAATCAAAATTGATGGTATTCTATTACTTAAAAAAAACAAATGTGCATGAACTCTGTAACCTAAATGAAAATCACATTCTTTATATAAATCTAAATCTGATAATTTTTTTGATACGTCTATATTTTTAAAACCTAAAAGTTTTCCAAAAATAGCCATAATAAGATAACTCAAACTATAATGAACTTTTAATAAACTTTCATGATAAAAACCTCTATGGAAACTATTATAAATTACAGCATTATTGAAATTCTTTTTTGTTAATAACATTAATTTTAAAGTTTGTAATAATCTCATAGGATGTGCAGGTGTAGTAAAAACTACCTTTACTAGTTTATTATTTTTCTTAAATGATTTACCGATAGAGCTCAACTCATACCAAACTGGACATCCAGTCATAATTACATTATTAACATTAATAGTTTCTAACATATCTTTTGTCATGTTATCTCTGCAACTAGAATAAGTAACGCTAGAATGTATTTTTTTTATAAAAGTTATCGATTCTTCAGAAAACTTAAATTCTTTGTCATTTATTGTCGATTTAGATAATCCTAAACCAAAAGGTATTATTGGAACTTTTATATCATCTAAATTAGTACATAATTTATATATATTGGGATAAATTTTTTCATTATATGCTGGTCCACCACATAAAATAATAGCTTTTGAAGTATTAATTACATCTAAATAACTATCTAAATTTTCCTTCCTATCTAATTCTAAGATATCTTCATCAACATACTTTTTTAATAATTCTTTTGCCCTAAAACCAATTAAGTGATCTCCTATATTTTTATAAGCACCTGTCAAAATTACAATCAATTTACTTCTCCAAACATATTCCATTTTATCACATCGTCATCATTAATATCAACTATAGCAACTTTTCCAACTACTTCATCCATAAACTTTGGACTTACTCCATGTGCTGGTCTTTTGAATGTCAAATCATTTTCTGTTATGATTTGGCCTTTTTTAATATCACATTTTGCTACTAAGCTTCTTCTAGCATTATTTCTTGCTGGTGCTTCATCAGCTAAGGCTTCTACTTTAAAGCTTCCAAGAATTTCAAATGTTCTTTCAAGATTTTTTCTAAAGAGTTTTAAATCTTCTTTATCCATTGCATGATAGTGATCATTACCAGGTAATGTTTTATCATGAGTAAAATGTTTTTCGATAATAACAGAACCTAACATTGTTGCCATTTCACATACTTTCATATCTTTTGGCAATGTGTGATCACTATATCCTATAATTTTGTCAGGAAATTTCTGTTTCAAATCAAGAATCATTCCTAAGTTTGCATTTCTATCAGGAGTCGGATAATTTAATACACAATGTAATAAGGCAAGAGGATTCCCATGTTTTTCTATCCAGCTTACTGCTTCTTGTATTTCAAATATACTACTTGCTCCTGTTGAAAGAATAATAGGCTTTTTAAATTTACATAAATATTCAATAAACGGTTTATTTGTTAAGTCTGATGAAGATATTTTATAAACATCCATCATATCATCTAAGAAATCTGCTGATTCAATATCAAACGGTGTACTCATAAATTCAATATCTATTTTGTCACAATATTCCTTCAATTCTTTCATCTCTTTTATCCAAAATCCATCATGTTTTTTAAATAATTCATATTGACTAGTTGTTGGTTCTTCATTAGTATCCCAATAAGAAGGAGAGTCTTTTGATGCTAGTGTCTCAGCTTTATAACTTTGAAACTTAACAGCATCAGCACCACCTTCTTTTGCTTCATCAACTAACCTTTTAGCTAATGACATACTTCCTTCATGATTAACACCAATTTCTGCAATTATATATGGTCTATAAAGTTTAGTTTCATATGGTTTTATTGTATTAAATAATGTTGTTAATTTCATTATTATTCCTTAATTAAATTTTGTATTAAATTTATAACAGTTTTTCTACCATTTTTTAAATCTATCTTCTTCATTAAATTACTCATATACTCTCTATTTTCATTTGAATTAATTAACTCAATAAAGTTTTTATATAATTCTTCATTTGTTAAACTATATCCTATTCCTAAATTTAAAAAGCCAAATTCACTAGATGCAAAAAAATGTGTGAGTTCTCTTTCATTTTGAGCTAAAACAATAGTTGGCGTCCCAATACTTGCTATTTCATAAGTTGTTCTACCAGCAGAAGTAAAAATTAAATCTGCATCAAACATATATTTTGAAATATTTGATACATTTTTTTCTATATTAATATTTTTATATTTATTTAATGAGTCATGTTCTTTATATCCAAATCCAGATATTACAGTAATATTTATATTCTCTTTATTACAGTAATCATATATTACTTCTAGTGTTTTTTTTGTATAATTATTTGGATCAACTCCTCCAAATGAAATCAATATATTCTTTACATTTTGTATATTTTCTTTTTGCTTAGAATAAATAAATTCATCTCTTAGAACAAAGTAGTGATGTCCAAAATAATGATTTTTTAAAATTTGTTTTTCAGGATATATTGCATTAATAACTAAATCAGCCTTTATCGCACCTTCTCCCAAATCTTCAAAATTAATTATTTGAATATCAAGTTTTTTTAATTGTTCCACATATTCAATTGTTGTATCTAGTCTATCATTAATAACAAAATCAGGAGAAAAAGATTTTATATCATCTATAATATTTTTTTCTTTTTGCATAAAAACAGGATAATTTTTTAAAGATATTTTATCAAAAGCTAATTGACTATCTTTATCTACCAAAAAAGAAATTTTATGATTTAAAATATCATTTGCAATTAGAAGTGTATTATATACATGTCCTAATCCAACAGTTTCATTTCCTGTTACAACAAATAAAATATTTTTTCTTTTTAAATGGTATTCACATAAATTCCAATCTTCATATGTATCTATATCAATCTCTTCACCATTTGAAATAATTTCTAATTCTACATTTTTACCAATTCTATTATCTTCAGTAATTATATCTTTTCTTGTAATAAAAAATGCTCCTGTCTCAGTAAAAGTAGGAGTGAGATATTGTCTATTAACTCTTTTTTTATAATTTGGTAAAAATTTATTATTTTCTTTTCTCCATGAAAGATGAGTATCATCTTTCGCAGCAATAATTGTTTCAATATTTTCATCTTTTATTGCTTTAATTATAGCTTTATCTAAAGTACTTGTTTTTAATAAAGGAGATGTTGGTTGCATCGTAATGATAAATGAATATTCTTTTTTTTCAATTTCCTGAGCATATTTATAACAAGCATAAATTACAGGATCAAGAGTACTTTTATCATCTGCAATTGAAATATCTCTTTTATGTATTTTTGCACCAAATTGTATTGATGTGTTCAATATTTCATCATCTTCACTCGAAACATATACATCTAGGTTATATTTTGAATTTAATGCATTATTAATTGCATAATAAATTAAAGGTTTACCATTTAATAATCTAAGATTTTTACGTGGAATACCTTTTGAACCACCCCTCGCAGGTATTACTACTAATATATCCATATTATTTATTAACTCCACAAAAATCAATCACATCTTTTCCAAATATTCTTATACCTTTAAACTCTTTATGAGCTACAAGATAAACTATAATATCAGCATCGTTGATAGCTGTTTCAAAATCTATTATTTCAAAACTTTTATGAGATTTTAGATTTGGTTCAACTGCAAGTACATCTAGTCCTTGAGATATCAAAGATTTTGTTATATACACAGCTGGTGATTCTCTTAAGTCATCGATATCTGG
>Ga0193960_1000469_pt1 | contig 16808 bp, 21 predicted proteins | sample FB_3_MG_FD_140338 | JGI IMG/M metagenome (GOLD analysis project Ga0193960, IMG submission 140338) | Microbial mat bacterial communities from the Broadkill River, Lewes, Delaware, United States - FB_3_MG | ecosystem: Environmental > Aquatic > Freshwater > River > Microbial mats | place: USA... | reverse complement strand
TTTGGCCTTAATGGCTCGCTCATCTTTTTACCGTTTAGTTTATCTTTCTTATAGTTAGCATTCATCTGTTCTTTGGCGGTCATAGAGCGGCATTTAGTATTGTCTTCGATAACCTCATAACTCCCACCGCTGGCAATGAATGCCTCAACTTCTAGTCTCAGTCTCTCAGCTTCGTCAATCTTCGCACTGGTCAGTTGTGGCGGTTTAGGCGCTGGAGTATTAGCTCTAGTTTCTAGCAGTTCTGAATGATTCATTTTATTTTCCTCTTTGTATTGATTATTTATTTAATTGCTATAGTATTAAAAATATAAATTAAGTCAACACTAAAGAGGAAAGATGAGTGAGTAATTTAAATAAACATATTTTTATGGTAATGAAATGGCTTGATGATCCTAAGTCAGTAAGTCAAGAGGAGCGAGAAGAGAATAGTAAGGCTGCCGCTGCCGCTGCCGCTGCCGCTGCTGCTTATGCTTTTTCTGCTTTTTCTGCTTTTTCTGCTGCTGCTGCTGCTGCTTTTGGAGCTAATGCTGGAGAGGCTGAAAAATGGGTCAATAAATACTTCGAAAGAACAGGTGAGAACAAGCAGGACTATATTGATGCTATAGAAGCTGATAAGAAGCTTGAGGAGCCAGAAGCTAAAGAGTGGGACGGTGAGGGCTTGCCGCCTTTAAATAGCGAGGTTCTTCTTTGTGATGAGGAAGGGTATTTATTTTCATCCGCAAGTAATGAGAAAGTGTCTATTACTGATGATGAGGTTCTTATTGTAGTTTCCATTGGCGCGCGGCACGACAACGGAAATCCTGTCGTTACATTGATGGCAAAAGATAGCAAGAATCTGCAAGGGTTTATAACAGTTAATCCTGACTTCTTGGAGCCAGTAAAAACCCAAGAGCAGAAAGATAGGGAGGCTTTTATTGAGAAAGTTAATTGCACCCTGTTTGATGATGCTGGTTCAGTGTTGAATCCACGGGATGCAAAGGCTGTAGCTATAAAGCTGTTCGACGCAGACTTCAAAGCACCGGAGGGTGAGTAGATGAATAGTATCTTGAAGAGTTTTGAGTTCGGAATGCTTATGGGTATTGTTATCGGATTTGTATTTGGCGGTCTTATTTTGGAGTATAGAACAAAGATAAGTGTGGCTGAGTCTTCTGGCTTCACTATCGGGAATGGTGTCTTAGAGCAAGAGTGGCGCTGCCAACCAATAACAGAACACAAAACACTAGAAGACGCAAAAGCTCAAGTAGAGCGCTATCAAGCAATGGTAAGGGGTTAGGTAATGGATAAGGTAGATTGGAGTAAGGCTCCATCGGATGCGGAGGCGTGTATTGATGGAAGGTTTGAAAAGTGGGCTGGTGGTATTGAGCACTGCTTTAATGGTGGCAAATGGATTACACCTAATTCAAACTGGAGTCTTGCTCGGTATAATGAGACTGGAATGTTTCATATAGAAATACGTCCAGACCAATGGAAGGAAGGAGAGAAGCGAATGGAGCAGATACAGCAAAACGGAAATGACGGACTGGTGTATGATGAGTTAGATGATTACTCTAAGCAACCAAGGTACAAGGGCGATGACGGGCTAGATCACATAGACGAATTCGCCCGTGATAACTCAATAGAAGATTTTAGAGCTGCTATGCGGTTTACCATTGACAAGTACGAAAAGCGACTAGGCAAAAAGGACGCTATGAGCAAGGAGCTGTACAAGATGAGTGACTATTACAAGCGCTGGTCAGAAGTTGAGAAAAGGCTAGAACAGGAGAAAGGCGAATGATTGGGTATTTGATGATCGGAGTGATGTTTATTGTGTTTATTGGCTGGCTTATACACTTGGCAGGAATTAAGGCGGTTACGTTTTCTGTTTTCGTTACAGTCATTATTTACTTGTGGGTTTCAGCAGCTGTTTATTTTATGGGGATTGGATAATGAAATACTTACTACTAATGCTAATTAGCTTTGGTGCTATGGCTGATCTTCCTACTGTGGAGAACTGCAATACAAAGCACTCATATAAAGCTATTGATCAAAACGGCAATGTGATTGTAGTTAGCTGTACAGTATTAAGAGTTGTTAAGTTAAGGGGCGGTAAAGGATGAAATATAAGGCTTTGAGTTATTTTATTTTGCTGCTAGTGCTAATTAACTTTGCATGGTTTGCATACCTAAAGACAACAGGTCAGCAGTGAGGAGTAAGGTCGCAATTAACGCGCCCTTTTTTGTGTGGTAAGATAGGGTTAAATAAGGCATGAGATAAGGCAACAATGGCTACTGAGAAGAAGTCTAAAAAAGCAAATAAAACAACCCTAAAGCCGGGTGACAACTTGCCGCCACGCGGTATGAGCAATAAGAATAGAATAATCGAGGCAATGAAGGCTGAGTCGTTCGAGGGGCTGGGTAAGGACTCTACTCGCGATGAATGTGAGATAGCTTTTTTTAGGAAAGTTATAAGAAAGGCCAATGACATCGAAGATAAAGATTCTGGCGCAATGATTACCTTGCTGGGCAATAAGGGGTGGTCAAGCATGAAGCCCACTCTAGGGAATGTGGAATTTGAGTTCGATAAGGATGCAGCCCCGCACATTCAGGCAAGTCAGGTAATGAAGGCAGCAGCAAGTGGCAATATAGCCCCTGACGTTGCCAATATGTTTATCTCATCTATTGCTAGCATGTTGAAGATTGACGAAGTAACAGAGCTGCAAAAGCGCATTGATGCTTTAGAGAAGGCACTTAATGTCTAACATACTGACAAAGCGACTGGATAGAATAGAGCCACTAATAAAGGCTGCTAGCGGTTCGCTTGAGCCGACCGTTTATGGCGTAGTTGATAGGGTTGATAAGGTAGACGGGGTTTTAATCCCTAACGTTGTGCGGCGTTGGAAAGGCTCTATAGGTAGCATGATGCCCACAAATGAAGAGCCGACAGTGCTTCTAGTCCCAAAGCTTGAGCCATTTATTCTCAAATATAAAAAATATAAGTGCTTATTCGGCGGGCGTGGCGGAATGAAGACTATGTTTGCTCAAAATGTTTTTGTGTCCGAGGTTCACTCTGGAGGAATCAAGAATTTTGTTCTTAGAGAGAGAATGAAGGCGCTAAAGGATTCTATATTCTCAGGCATTGAAACAACTATTAAAAGGTCAGGATTGGGCGGCTTCATATCAGTTCCGTCCAAGTGGGAAATAAGGAATTCCAACGGAGGCAAGTTTGTATTTGGTGGAATGCAAAATATTATTGATATGAAAGGGGCTTCAGCTTTTAAGCGGTTTCTAATGGAAGAAGCGGAGAAGACCAGTCAAAAGACTATTGATACACTTGGGCCGACATTGCGAGACATCACCGGAGCTGAACTGTGGTATTTATGGAACACTGGAAGCTCTCAAGATCCAATGTCAAAAGAGTTTATAACTCCATACCAAGCAGAGCTTGATAAGAATGGTGTCTATGAAGATGATTACCATATGATAGTCAAGCTTACTTATAAGGATAACCCTTGGTTTGAGCATGACGAGTCATTGCAGCAAGAGCTTGAAAAAGATCAAAAGAAGGTTGAGCGCGGGATTATGACCAAGGCTAGATTTAATGGTATCTGGAACGGGGCTTTCAATGATGATATTGCCAATTCAGTAATACAAGAAGACTGGTTTACAGCCTGTATTGATGCACACAAAAAGCTTGGTATTGATCAGCGGGGTGCGATAACAGCGGCTTGTGACCCTTCTGATACTGGTAACGACCCTTGTGGATATATGGCCAGACAGGGAATCGTTGTATTTTCGGTTGATGAAATACAAGCAGAGAATGGTAATCGCAAGATGGATGAGGCGTGTAGGCGGGCTATTTTGGATGGTTGTGATTCGTTTGGTTATGATGCAGACGGACTGGGCGCAACCCTTCGTGATAATGTTGATAAATCATTCAATGGCAAGGCTGTTAATATTTATGCTTACAAGGGGTCATCAGCTATTAATGACCCAGAGGCAGAATTTAAAAGCGAGACTGCTGGACTGACAAATAGAGCGGAAAACCTAAAAAATAAAGATGTTCTTTTTAATAAAAAGGCTCAAAACACATTAAGCTTTTCAGAGAGGGTTTTTAGAACATGGGAGGCTGTTGTTGAGGGCAAGTATCATGACCCTGACACACTGATTAGCTTTGCCTCTTATGACGAAGATACAAAGACCGGCATTAAGCCTCAAATGTTGGAAAAGCTAAAGGCGGAATCGTCAAAAGTTCCGATCAAAGCGGGTGATACCGTTAGGTTTTACACCAAGCCAGAGCTTAGAAAGGGTGTACTGATGCCCGATGGCAGTAGGCTTGTAATACCTTCGCCTAACCTATTTGACGCTTGTGTGTTATCATTTGACAAAGCAAGTATTATTACTAACGAAGACGATTGGGGTGAGCTAGACTACGCCCCACGGAGCATTGTATAAAATGGCAAAAATGACAAATGATGAGCTGTTAAGCTACCGCAATGCTGCGGAAGCAAACAGTATACACGCCTCGGATGAGTTGAACGCAGCCAATCGGCGCGCTTATGATTATTACTGCGGCAATCCTTTAGGCAATGAGGTTGAAGGTGAATCTCAGGTAATTAGTACTGATGTATTCGACTTGGTTGAGGCTGATATGCCTTCATTGGTTCGGGTGTTCCTTGGTGCTAATGACATTATGCAGTTCTCGCCGGTTATTGATACTGAGCAAGAGCGACAGATAGCAGACGAAAAGACCAAGTACATTAACCACCTTATACGAAATCAGCCTACCTCCTACAAAACAATCTTTGATCTACTGAAGGGTGCTGAGATTTACAAATATAGCGCGGTTAATTATGGCTATGAAGAAGAGGACACGGTTCGCGTTGTTGAATATGAAGGCCTAACAGAAGACGAGCTGGCAGAAGTCATCATTGAATTGCAGCTGCTAGAGCAAGATGGTGCAGAGGTAGAAATTGAAGAGGTTAAGCGACCTCAGAGAGATAAGTTTAAAGATATTAAGGCAACAATTAAAAAGACTATTGGTCGATACTTTAGCCGATATATTGACCCTGAAGATTTTGTTATTAGCTCAGGCGCAACGAGCGAGGAAGACGCGGAAACAATTGGGCATGACGAGGTATTAACCAAGTCTGACCTAGTTGCTATGGGCTACTCTAAAGACATGGTTGAAGACTTACCTTCAATCGATGCTACAAACAGCCCCAATAAAGAAAACCGTTTGCGTGGTCAAGGCGGGGCCAAAGAGGGTAATAGTCTTGATTGGACTGGTGAGCTTGTACGCCTAGAGACTCGTTATATTAAGGTGGATAAGGATGGTGATGGTATTGCTGAGCGCCTACGCATTGTTACTGTGGGTGATGAGCTTCTAGAGGATGAGCCTTATGAAATAGCACCTTACGCTGTGTTCTGCTCAAATATGATGCCAGGTCAATTGATTGGTAAGTCTCGTGCAGATGCGGTAATGGAGACTCAAGAAATCAAGTCTACCCTGCTTCGCCAAACTATGATGAATATGTATCAAGTGAACTCTGCCCGCATGGCGGTAAATAAGAACGTCAATATGGATGACTTACTTACTCAGCGTGTTGGCGGAGTTGTTAGAACCAAGGGTGAAGGTAATCCGCTTGAGTCGATGGCTCCACTTCCTACGCCTTTTATTGGCGACAAGGCACTAATGGTATTACAGTACGCAGACTCAGCACGAGCGCAGCGCACAGGCTCATTGATGGCCAATCAAGCCCTTGATAGTGATCGACTAGGCAAGGAGACAGCCACTCGCTTTGAAGGTGTTAAAGATGCTTCTATGGCTAAGATTGAGTTAGTAGCTCGTGGCCATACTGAAACAGGCTTCCGCCGATGGTTTCAGGGTATGTTGTGGACGGTTGTTCATTATCAGAAAGAAAAAACCGAGCTAATGGTTCTTGGTAAGCCAATGACTATTGACCCGCGTAGATGGCTAAGTGATCAACCTATCACGCCTAATGTCGGACTAGGTGCCGGTGATGACGAGCAAGTCATGGCTAATATGAGTTCCTTACTTGCAGTAAGTCAGCAATTAGCCGCCACTGGTTCGCCTCTTACTGATATGAGTAAGCAATACAATATTCTTTCTCGCATCACTAAAGCTATGAATCAGTCAGACGTTGGTGAATTTTTTAACAACCCACAGCAGCCTGTCGAGCTTCTTCAGGCTCAAGTTGAGCAGTTGCAGTTGCAAAACCAGCAGCTCCAGCAAATGGCACAAGCTAATCCATTAGCCGAAGCTGAAGAGATTAAATCTCAGGCTAAGCTAATAGAGGCGCAAGCTAAGCAGGATTTAAACATTGCAAAACTTGCAGAGGAGCAGCGTCAGTTCAATATCAAGACCGCTCAAGATCAAGAGCAATTCAATGAAGAGTTAGCAGCAAAAACCAACAAGATGATTGCAGAGCTTGAAGCTAAATATACACAAATGGAAGTCGAATCAGGCAAAGACGTGCCGGGGAGTAGAGTGTAATGAGTAGTGTTGAAGAGAATGATCAAGCGGCTCTTATCTTCGGTCAAAAAGCCGAAGAGGTGCTTAATAATGAAGCTTACAACTTTGCAATAACTGCAATGAAAGGTGATATCATTGCAAAATTGGCAATTAATCCTATTTTAAGTGATAATAGTGAAATAGTTGAGTTGGTTAGAAAGCTTCAGAGTATTAATGAGCTTGAAGACCAGCTAGCACAAATAATGCGTGATGGGGAATTTGCAGAGCAAAACCTAATCGCAAACAAAAATAACATAAAGAGGAATGGGCGATAAATGCTAGATAATCTTAGTGAACCTAGTGAAATTGCTGATAAATTCTACAATACGTCAGAAGTGGAAGAGTCCGTAGAAGACCAAACAGAAGCAGAAGACGAGCATGAGTCCGACATCGTAGAAGATGACGAAGAGTTGGAAGGTGAGGAAACTGAGGAAGAAGCAGAAGACGAAGACGGAGATGAGCCTCTAGACGTATTTGGTCAGGAGATAACTCGTGAAGAATTCGACACTATGCAGAAGCAGCAGTTGATGCACTCTGACTACACAAAAAAGACACAAGCACTAGCTGAGGATCGAAAGAAGGTAGAAGCGCTTAATGCCGACTTGAGTTCTTATATTGCTGAGTTTGAATCTTTAATTGTGGGTGGGGTTGACGAAGGTGAGTTAAACGAGCTTTTAGAGGATGGTGACACGGCGGAATATCTGCGTAGAACCAAAGAAATAGAAGCGAACAAAGGCAAGCTTAAAGCCATGAAGGCAAAGCAGGCTGAAGCGTTTAAGAAAGTTCAAGCTGATGAGAGTAAAAAGCTTGTTGATTCTATGACTGAGTGGGGCGACGGCAAAAAAGGCGCTGAAGCACAGGCTGCGGATATCGACACGGCAATCAATTACGCTAATGAGATTGGATTCACCAAAGAAGACCTAGAAAAGCTTGCGGATCACAAAGTATTCAGAGCTTTAATTGAAGCTGGCAAGTATCGAGCGCTGAAGAAGTCCAAGCCTGCTATTAGCAAGCGAAAGACACCAGCGGCCAAGAAAGCTAGTAAAAAACCAGCTCAAGGCGCTAGCAAAAAGCTATCACCTGCTGAACTATTCTACGGAAAAAAGGAAAAATAAATGGCTACTTTAGCTAATAACGTATTGACGTTAAATGACTGGGCAAAACGCCGTGACCCAGACGGCAAAACCTCTATGATTGTTGAGGCTCTTAGTGAGTCGAACATGGTCTTAGAGGATATGATGTTCAAAGAGGGCAACTTACCTACCGGTGAGCGCGTAACTATCCGCACTGGCTTGCCAGACGTTTACTATCGCATGATGAACGAAGGTATTCCTAAGTCTAAATCGACCACTGCTCAAATCACAGAGAATGCTGCTGAACTAACAGCCCTTTCTGAGATCGACAAAAGTACAGCAGACCTCGAAGGCAATGTAAACTAGTTTCGCCTAAGTGAATCAATGGCTTTCTTAGAGGCCATGTCACAGAAGCAAGCGGAAACATTATTCTACGGCTCAGCTGCTAACCCTGAAGAATATGTTGGCCTGGCTAATCGCTATGGCGACTTGTCAGCTAATAACGCTCAAAACATCTTGGATGCTGGCGGTACTGGCTCTGACAATTCGTCTATCTGGCTTATTTCTTGGGGCGCTCAAACTGTTCACGGAGTATTTCCGAAAGGCTCTGTAGCTGGTATTCAGCACACAGACCACGGTGAAGAATGGGCTTTTGATGCGAACAATAACCGCTTCCGCGCCTATATTGACAACTACGAGTGGAAAAACGGCCTAGTTGTTAAAGATTGGCGATATGCTGCGCGAATTGCGAACATTGATATTTCTGATCTAGTTGGTTTGACTGGCACTCAAGATATTGCTGCGGCAACTTCTATTATTAAGTTGATGAGTCGCTCAATTGACCGCTTGCCTTCTCAAACTGGAAACATGGCATTCTATGTTAACCGTACTGTCGCTTCTCATCTTCGTATTATCGGACTAGAGAAGAGTAATGCGGCTGTGACTGTAGAGCCAGCATTAAATCAGTTTGGTGAAAATATCATGGTGACTCGCTTCCTAGGTATTCCAGTTCGACTGGTTGACCAGCTAACAGAAACCGAAGCTCGCGTAGTATAAGGAGAAATACAATGATTTTAGATTCTTTATTAAAGTTTTCAGACGCTCAAGCTCTGACAGCTACGGCTGATTCTACCAACGTTATCGACTTGAGTGTTGATCGCGATATTGGTATTGGTGAGCCTATGGCTTTGGTTGTAACTGTTGGCGTTGCTGCTGACTTCACGACTGGCGATGAAACTTATCAGTTCCAACTTGAGACTGATGATAATGCCGGCATGACTTCATCTACCATTATTGGTGATGTGACGGTAGCTGCTGCTGACTTGACGGTTGGTGACAAGGTTGTAATTCCTTTGGGTCACTCTAACGAGCGATACCTTCAGGTTGTTTACACTTTGGGCGGTACAACTCCAAGCATTACAGTTGATGCGTTCTTACAGCCTCTAAGCATGGTTGACGGAACTGTTACTTATGCAAGCGGCTATTCAATTACATAGGGTGACTTATGAAAGTTGAAGCTATTAAAAAAGGCTTCTTTAATGGTCAGATTCAGCGTGAAGGCGCTGAGTTTGACATTGAAGGCAAGGAGCAGCTAGGAGACTGGATGCGAATTGTAGAAGAGCCAGAAAAAAAGAAACCTAAGCCAAAGAAAGCTAAGGTGAAAAAAGAAGAAGTCGAGCAGAAGCAAGACTGATTCAGCTAGGCCCAATCCAATAGGAGCGGGCCTGTTTTATATTAAAAGGTGATTAAGTGGCTTTAGATACATACGCAAATTTAAAAGAAGCTGTTCAAGATTGGTCGCATCGAAGTGATGTAAAAAGCCGTATTGATGATTTCATCTTAATCGCTGAGCAGGAAATGTATAACAACCGCTTCGAGCCTTTAATGGTTCGTGAGCAAGAGGCTAAAACCTCAGTTGATACCGTTGTTGGCTCTAAGTTTATTTCTTTGCCTACTGGTTATGAGAGTATGCGCGGCATTCTTATTGATGATAAATCAACGGATGCGGAACAATACGAGCTACGATACCTAACCCCAGAGCTGCTGCACAAGCACACAACCAACGGTTGCCCTACTGAATTCACAGTAACTAATCAGATTGAGCTAAACCGACCTGCTGATGCTGTTTACAATATCGAGATTCAGCACGTTGCAAAGGTTGCAGCACTAACTGCGGCCAACCCAACAAATAGCATTCTTACTGAATACCCTTCCATTTATTTATCTGGCTGCTTATGGGCTTTGTATAATTGGGCAAAAGACCCGCAGAGTGCACAGGCATCCTATGATACTTTTATTGGTGCAATCAAAGGTGCTAATACCGCAACGCAAAATGGTAAGTATGGCCCAGCTCCAGTAATGAGAAGTGAGGGTCATGTTGTATGACTTTTAGATCAATTCCGGTTAATTTTGTCGGTCAGTCATACCAGCACCGCTCTCGATCACTATCCTCACAAGTGACAATGAACCTTATCCCTGAGTTTGTACCTAGCGGAAAGACTAAAACAGCGCTTACAGCTTGGCCGGGTTCTAAGTCATTTTCCTATGGTTCTGGCTCAGATAGAGGGATGCACGTATTTGCCGGTGTATTATACAAAGTGTCAGGAACTACGCTTGAGAGTATTGATTCTAATGGAACAAGAACAATTATTGGAACTATTGATGGCTCTAACCCTTGCATATTTGCTGACGACGGTAACACAATGCGAATTGCTACAGGCAACAAAGACTATCAGCTTGTAAATGGTGCCTTCTCTGAGATAACCGACCCTGATTTAAAACCCGGTAACTCGGTTGCGTATCTAAATCAGCAGATGATAAATGACTCTAACGGCGGTCAATTTCAAGTTTCAGATGTTGGCGTGCCAGGGTCAATAGCTCCTAATAATTTTGCTACGGCTGAAAGCTCGCCAGATGACACTATTAGAGTTTATGCGTTTAATGAGCGCCTTTATCTGTTCGGTGATGGAAATTCTACGGAGACATGGTGGAATTCCGGTGTAGGTAATCCGCCATTTGACCGCGTTCAAGGCGGAACGATGAATGTCGGCATATCCTCACCCTATACAGCAGCATCGAGCACTGACTATGTTTATTTCTTAGGGTCTGACAAGTCCGTTTATCGCTTTTCGGCCACGCAGCCTGAATTAGTAACCCCTTCGGCAATATCAGCAGTGTTTCAAAGGTATCAAACAACAGCGGACGCTAGAGCTTATGTGGTAAACATTGAAGGCATGTCATTCTATGTTATTAATTTTCCGACTGCTGGTGCTACTTGGGCCTACAACGAAGACGGTAACGCGTGGTTTCAACTATCTACGAACGCGCAGCAGGAAAACTATCTAGGGACTTCGTACGCAGAAGCCTATGGAAAGAAATACATTGCTAGAAATGGGGATATTCTAGAGCTTGATTGTGATACTTATACGGACGATGGCGAGGTAATCATAAGAGAGCGTGTGACTCCTCCAATTATTAGTGACAATGGCTCTAGAATAGAGATGTCCAGTTTCAATCTTGTTATGGAAACCGGAGTGGGCCTCATTACCGGACAAGGTGTAAACCCTAAGATTATGTTCCAAGCCTCCTATGACGGCGGAAAATCTTGGAGCGATGAGGATTGGGTTGATATTGGCCGAATGGGTCAGGGGCGGGTCAAGGTTGAGTGGTATAATATGGCGTCTGCTTATGAGATAATGATCAGGGTTCGTGTTAGTGATCCCGTTTTCATTTCGTTTCACGGGGCTTCAATTATGCTTAGAGAGGCAGGGTTTTAGATGGTTACACAGGTTGACCCGTTTTTAATTCCAATCCCTAGAAAAATACTAGAGGATAGAGAGTCGCGGGTTTATTTTGAGTATCTAAACCGATTTTTGCATGATTTATGGACGCGTACAGGCGGCGGGAATGATGATGTTGCAGAGTCGCAGATTGGCGAGTTGTATGAACCCGGTATTCAGACATCAAACGTTGATGAGCTAGCCGAGGAGCTACAGACTGACTTTGAAATGTTCGCTCGACAAGACTTTGATATTGAGAATACAAAACTTGATATAGTTGTTGTTACGTCTGACTATACAACAATTGGCAATCAAGCGGTTGTGGTTAATAGCTCAAGCCCTGTTACAATAACAGCTAACCCTAACCCAGATATTGGTGAGTTTTTCCATGTTGTGCGCTACGGCACTGGCCTAGTCACAGTTAATTCATCAAAGTTAATTAACGGTAAAGAGTCTAAAACAATAATTAGGCAATACACAGCCCCCAAGCACCTGTATATCTCAGAGCTTGATACTTGGAATACTATTTAATGAGTTCTTATGAGTTTGAGAGTCTAGCCAAAACTGCGTTCGGAGAGCTGCAAGTAGCTCAGCCAAATCCAATTATTCAAATTACCGCTCAGTACGGCTTGCGCTCAGAGGTTGAAACGGTATCAATTGGGGGTGCTGCCTCCGCTGCTGATTCTAAGTTCATAGTATCGACAGGTACCGGCGCTAACAACATTTCCTCTATTGCATCAACAAGGCTTGCAACATATCGAGCGGGACAGGGGCTTTTAGCTAGATTTACTGCGTTGTTTACAGAAGGGGCGGCTAATAGCTCTCAGGTAGCTGGACTGGTAACGTCAGAGTCTCTACTTGGTTTTGGTTATGATGGTGTTGATTATGGTATTGTATTTGCGAGAGGGGGCGAGCTTGAGCAGTGGGAGCTTCAAATAACCACAGGTGCAAGCGGATCGGAAAACGCAACCGTAACAATTGACGGAAATCCATACACAGTGGCGCTAACTAGCGGAGTTCCTGAAAAGAACGCTTATGAGATTGCTGTATCTCTAAACTCACAAGTACCCGGCTACGGGTTTTCCTCTGTTTCTGATACTGTTGTTGTACTTGGCCAACTGCCAGACTTGGGCGGCGGTGCTTTTACCTTCTCTAGTGCAACTGCGGTCGGGGTTTTTACTGACATTCAAAGCGGCTTGATACCTCCTGAAACATGGATACCTAAATCTCAATGGAATGTTAATCCTACTATAGATATCGACCCAACTTTAGGTAATGTTTATCAAGTCCAGATGCAGTATTTAGGGTTTGGTGGCATTAAGTTCTACATAGAAAACCCTGAAACAGCGCTTTTTGAGCTGGTGCACATAATTAGATACGCCAACTCCTCCACGGTACCCAGTGTTAATAACCCTATATTTCGCATTGGCTGGGGCGTTAGAAATAAGGGAAATACAACTGATATTGTTACTCAAGGCGCATCAGGTGCAATATTTATTGAGGGTGATACTGTTGTGGATACACCTAGCGTAGGTGCCAGCAAAACTCAAGCGGCTATTACATCAACCAGAACCTCAATTATTAGCCTGCAAAACAGACGGACATATTTCGGAACAGCAAACAGAGCTGAAATTATTGGGCGCTCACTTGTGCTGTCAACAGATACAACGAAAACAGCTAAATTCGAATTAATACTAAACCCAACGGTTGCTGCTGGTGAGTTTTTAGAGTTTGAAGACCTTGGGGCGGATAACCTAGCACAGATATCAACAAGCGCTGCTGAAATAACCGGCGGCAGTGTTATAGCTGCTTATGATGTAAAGGCAGCATCGTCTTTCAAGGTTGATATTGGCGACGTAACGTCAAAACTACAGCCCGCTGACATTCTTTGTGTTGCGGCTTCGGTAAGCTCTGGCCCAGCGGCAGAAATGAGCGCGGCTTTAACATGGCAGGATGATTTATAATGGCAAGAACACCACAAAACTACGCACACAATACACAGTTAAGCTCAACCGCTACGGTTTTGGTTCCTGTTGTAGTTCAAAATACTAGCGCGGTTGTAAGAAAGCTTACATTCTACAACTCAGGAACATCAAACAGGACAGTAACTGTTCATATTGTAGAGGCTTCAGGTGTAGCTAATACAAAAAACATAGAAGCTGTAAAGACAATACCAGGCGGAAAGACTTGGAATATGATTGAGATACAGGGCGAAATACTAGAAACAGGAATGAGCGTTCAAGCTACGCAGGATGCCGGCACAGATATAAACGCAAACTGTTCAGGTGCTGACATTACATGATTATAGAGCTGACCACTGACATTGACGCTATTAGCTCCATAATGAAAGAGCCGCAAATATGGCAAGAAATCAGTGGTCAATACGGTGATAGAATTGAGGAATTTACACCAATCCTAGACGGTTATATATATTTGCTCATCCGTGATAATATAGGCGTCATAGGTCTATTTATTATTCATGAGAGTGAATATGGCTATCAGTGTCATATTCAAATTGTGCCTGAGCACAGAAAAAAACACTCACTAGAAGCTGGGCGACTGGTAATAGAATGGACTTGGAATAACACAGATATAAACACGCTTACCGCACTTATACCTAGAAAATTCCCTAATGTGATAAAATTTGCAGAAATGCAAGGATTTAAAAAACTAGCAACAATTAATGATGACTGGTTTTTAACTTTGGAGAAATGATATGGGCGCTGTAAGCAATGCGTTTGCAGGTATTGAAGACTTTACCACACAAAATCTACTGGGCGGCGCTCAGGCGGATGCTGCAAGAGAAGCAGCAGAAATACAAGCAGAGGCAGGACAGCAGGCATTAGCTACCCAGCAGCAGCAATTCGAGCAGACTAGAGAGGATTTATCGCCCTTTCGTCAGCTTGGTGTAAGCGCTATCGAAGACCCCTCAAGCGTTATTAACAATCCTTTCTTTCAAGCGCTGGCAGCAGATCAGGAGCAAAGGCTTTTACAGTCGGCAGCAGCACGTGGCAAAGTTGGCGCGGGTGGAACTAGCGATGATTTGACTAGAAACCTACTATTGCTTGGAAATCAGTTTCAGCAGCAGGACATACAAACAGGCTTGGGCGCTGCGACTGGTGGCGCTACTCTTGGGCAGCAAGCAGCTACTAACATAGGCGGAATACTTGGCAATATCGGCAATGTGCAGGCGGCTGGTGTTATTGGTGAGGCCGCTGCTGGCCCTGCGGCAGTGCAAGATATAATAGGAACAGGAACAGCGCTTACGGCTGCATTCAGTGATATTAGGCTAAAAGACAACATTCGGTTCTCTCACACTGAAGACGGAAAGAGAATTTATAACTGGGATTGGACTGAAGAGGCTAAGGGGCTTGTGGGTGATCAGGCAACTACAGGCCCTATCGCTCAAGAATTAATGAATACGCATCCTGAGCTTGTTACAATGGATAGCGAAACAGGTTTTTATAAGGTGTTAGTTTAATGGCTATCCAGTTAGACCCAAATATTGCACTGCAAGCTAGGCCACTGAATATTCTAGGTAGTATTTCAGAAGGTGTAAGAGTTGGCGGGATGCTTGAGCAGTTAAGGCAGTCAAAAGAAGAAGCTCCTATTCGTCAAGAGCTTTTAAATCAAAAAGCGCAGCAAGGTGAGCGCCTTATTCAGGAACAGCAGGCGCAAGCGGCATTGGCCGATCAAAATAGAGTTATCGACTCAATCGCCAACACTTATAGCGGTGTTAAAAGCCTTGTTGATACTGGAAAATTCAACGATGCAGCAGACGCACTAGAAGCAAATAAGGAAGTGCTTCGACAAAGTGGCGTTACAAACTTTGAAGACTCAGATCTGGCTATTAATGCTCTTCGCTCTGGTGACGCTAAAGCTATTCGTCAAATTCAGCTACAAGGCGAGCAAGCAATTCAAATGTCTGAAGCCAGAAGAGGCGCAGAATCATCAGAAAGATTCTCACCAACAACAACAACTCTCCCGGGCGGCATTAGCATTCAAACCACAAGTACCGGTCGAAAGGTTGTTACTGATGCGGGCGGGAATACTCTTGCTGGACAGGCTGCTACCGACGCCATTACAGAGGCAGAAGAAGCTAAGGCTGCAAGACAGGTTGATGTGGCAACTAGAAAAGAAGTCAACAAGCTATCAGCTCAGCTAAAATTGAAGCCTGAAGTCGAAAGCGCTGTGTTTGAGGCTGTTGAGGGTGCAAAAGCAACAGCAGAGGCCGCACAAACACAGAAGTCAAACGAAGTCGCGCTTAATGTTTACGATACTGCAATGTCAGGACTTGTTGAGTCTCTAGGCGGAACAACCACAGGCCCGGGCGCTGGTTTTCTTCCAGCAATAACGGCTGACGCTCAAATAGCTAATGGTGCAATTGCTGCAATGGCACCAGTATTGAAACAGATGTTCCGAGGCGCTGGAGAGGGTACATTCACAGATAAAGATCAAGAACTTTTACTTGCAATGATCCCTACTAGGAATGACCTGCCAGAAGCTAGAGAGGCAAAAATAAAAAACATTGATGCTATTGTGAGAGCTAAGCTTGGAACTCAGCAGCCCGCAGCAATCGCTCAACCAGCCCAGCCTAGCCAAGCTATAGACACAGGGGTTACAGCGGAGCAATTTAGAGCTATGACTCCAGAGCAAAGAGCGGCAACACTTCAGCAGCTTAGGAGCGGTCAATAATGGCAACCTTAGAAGAGCTATTAGCCATACAGAATGAGCTTGACGCACCCGCTCAACCGCAGCAGCAGTCAGCTAGCATTGACGAGTTATTATCTATTCAACAAGAGCTTGACGCGCAGCAAGCAGAGCCACAAGCTGCTCAGCGACGCAGAACAAGACCAGGAAGAAGCGCTAGAGGCCTGCAATTGGAGCAAGAGCGAATTCAGGCCGAGGCAATTGAGCAGGAAACTCAAGACCTGCTGACAGGTATTGAGGCTGGTGCTCTTGATGTGGCTGGCTTGACAGGCGATCAAGTAGAGAGGGTTAGAAAAGCTCGAATCGATCAATTGCCAGAAGTGGCGGATATCGGCCTTAGTAACCTTAGTGAGAATCTGGGCTTTGTTCAGGCTGTTGCCGGCATGACAACTTTTAATGATGATGAGTTTGGCCGCATCCTGCAAGAAGCCGACCCTGCCATAGGGATTGTTAGCACTCCAGAAGGGGAGCGAATCGCCGTAAATAATGACACAGGCGTTGCTGTATCCCTTAATAAACTCGGCCCATCTCTTATTGACGCGGTACGGCTTGGCGGTACGGCTGCGGCTTTTACCCCAGCAGGCAGAGTGGCGGCAACAGCTCCAGCGGTAGCGGGTAGATTGATCGGGCGCGAGGTAGCTAGCGCAGCAGGCGCTAGAGCATTGGCCGGCGCTGTCGGTGCAGGACTTACAGAAACATCACTGCAATCACTACAGCAAGCGGCTGGTGGTGAATT
>Ga0193960_1000467_pt1 | contig 16837 bp, 17 predicted proteins | sample FB_3_MG_FD_140338 | JGI IMG/M metagenome (GOLD analysis project Ga0193960, IMG submission 140338) | Microbial mat bacterial communities from the Broadkill River, Lewes, Delaware, United States - FB_3_MG | ecosystem: Environmental > Aquatic > Freshwater > River > Microbial mats | place: USA... | reverse complement strand
CACAGGTTACAAATACAAAAGCAGCTGAGTCAGTGATTAGAGATGTTGATTATGCATCAGAATCTGCTAACTTTAATAGACAAAACATTATTGCGCAAGCAGGAACATATGCTATAAGTCAAGCAAATGCTGCTAGTCAAAATGTCTTAAGATTATTACAATAATATATATAATAAATAAAAACCTAAGTATAAAAGCTTAGGTTTTTTTATGCTATAATTATCCAATTAAGGATATATATGCAAAATGAATTAGAACAATTAAGTACAACATTAATTGAAATATATAAAAGAAATTTAACTTATTTAAAAGAAAACTTCCCTCTTATTTATCAAGATATAGATAATTTATCAAATAACATTACTAACGGACTCCATCAAGAAAAATATACTCTTGAGTATGTAGATGGATATTTTGATATACTTAATCATGAAAATAATGGTATGTACTATTTTAAGGATAGTTACAAAGATGCTGATGATAGAAAAGAAGAAGTAGATTTTAGTTTAAAGAGCTCATTGGATTTGTTAAGAAAGGTAGAAAATACAAATAAGCTTATATTTGGTGAATTATATGAAGAAGTGATACCAATTATTCATTTTATAAATGAAAATATAGATTTAGAAATCATAGAATTTGAAAAAATTTATAAATTTGTATTTATTGGAACAGGATTAGGTCTTCATATTCAAGAAATAAACAAAAAACTACAGCCTTATACAACACTCATTATTGAGCCAGAATTAGAAATATTTAGGCTTTCATTATTTATAACTGATTATACTATCTTCGATAAGGGAAATAGAAAGCTGTTTTTATCTATTGGAAATGATAAACCAAGTAGATTACAGAATATTCATAATTTTGCACATCACCATGAATATATGAATTATAATATAAAACATTATAATTTATTAAGTTCTACTAAATATATAAAAGATGAATTAATTAGCTACTTTGGAACAAATAATGTTTTAGATTTTCCCTATAAAGCAATTATTCAGATATTAGATAGAACGGTGACATTAATGAGAAAAAAAGAGAAGTTTATCTCATTTATTAAGTCAAGAAAAGAATTAATTTTAGAAAAAAAACAAGTTCTTCTTATTAGTGCCGGTCCATCATTAGATAATTATATTTCGTGGATCAAACAAAATAAAAGTTTTTTTACTATTATTTGTGTAGATGTAATAGTAAGAAAATTAGAAAAACATAACATTATTCCCGATGTTGTAGTATCTATTGATCCTTCTCCTGAATGTGCAAGATTTCTTACAACTGAAAAAGAAAATTTTTTAGAAAATAGCGTCATTGTTTGTATGTCTCAATCTGATCCTAAAATGTACAGTGTTGTATCTAAAAAAAACACATACTTTACTCAGGGTCTTGCTTTAAAGGCTGATGCTGGTTATTTTGGGTCTTCCCCAAATGTAGGAACATTTTCTTTTCAAATGTCGATATTATTAGGTGCAAAAGAGGTTTATTTAATTGGATGTGATGCAGCTTTTAATCAAGATAATGGTCATAGGTATGCAAATGATAGTTCGCACTTTATAGAAGATAAAATTAGTATAAATTCAGATACAAATGTATTTAAAATGGAAGATACAGTTTATGTAAAAGGTAATTTACGAGAAACAATAAAAACAAGTAATGATTTATTAGCATTTAGAAATGATTATGAAAAAACAATTCATGTGTTAAAAGAAACATTCAGTTTTAATGCTTATAATATGTCTGATGGTGCTTATATAGATGGGTTACAACCGATATGCCAAAATGAAATGGATAATAGGGTTTTAAAGTTTAATGAAAAAAAAGATTCTATTGTAAATAGTTTTGATAATATTTCGGAAACAATTAGTGATATATCCTATGATAACACAATTAATTCTATAAATACAATTATTAAAAATGTAGAAAAGTTTAAAAAAAATAAATTTAAAAATAAAAATGAATTTTTAAACTTAAAATTAGAATTGATGAGTTGGATATTGACTCAGTTACATACAGTTGAAGATCAACCATTTGCTAGTATATTTTTAAAGTATATTGCACTTTCTGATATTTATATAAATTTTATTTTAAATATAAAACAAGAAAATCTCCATACACCAGAAAATCTTAAAAAGATTAATATTATATGGTGTACAGGAATTATAAAAATATTTAAAGATATAAAAAAATCTATACAGTAAAGTTAAGAATATTTTTAATTTCTTCTTGGGTATATATAATATTTTCTTCTTTTAGATAAAGAAGGTTCATATTTTTTTTTGAATTAATCTGGATACTGTAAGTTGGTTTTTTATAGAGCAAGGACTCTATAAATACAGATGAGTTAATACCTAAGACAATTTTACTATAGTAAATAAGCTCTTGTATATTACAGTCATCTTTTAAAATATTAAGATGACTATATTTTCTCATAAGTATATTAAATTTATTTTTATGTTCTCTTGGATGAAGTTTCAGGAATACCGGGATTTGTAGCTCTAGGTCATCAATTGCTTGTAGGATGTACTCCACCATATTATATTCAGTAAATCCAAACTTTAATCCATACAGTTCATAAAGATATTCTGTAAGAATAACAATATAATTGTGTTGATTTTTTTTAATAAAAGGATGAGTTGCTATTGGTTGGTTTTTTTTTAATAACTCTTTTAAATAAATATCATAAATATTTTTTTTATAAACAATATTTTGATTAATATATGCAGTATTTGATTTAAAGTCTTTATCAAATACCCAAATTTCATCGGCTAAATAACTTTTTTCTATACTTTGATTATTTATTGTAAATCTCATATTAAAATTTGATATGTTATCAATAATCATTATACATTTATGCACATTTGATTTTTTTGCTTGCTTAATCATATTTAATTCATATGCTGAATTGATTCCAGATGAGCCTGTAACAACAGTATCTTGTGTATTAAACATTACTTGGGTATTATTAGATATATATGTTGGAATATGTTCCTTATAAAGACTTGTAGCTACTCCATAAGGATAAGCAAGAATGCTATCATAAAGGCTTCCATAAAGATAAGCATATGCAATTGTTACATTGGCACTTGCAGCATCATTTGCAAAAAGTAAAAGCCTATTTTTCATCCAAATCCCACATCTCTAAAAAGTTTAGTAGTTTTTGCTCTAGGAGTTGTTTATCAAAATATTTTATACCTCTATACAAAGTTGTTATTTGTGCACCCATATTTCTTTTAAAACTTGCGATTAACAACTCTTTTTGAGATGACATATCATCTATACCACTAAATAATGAATAACTTGATGGTTGACCATATTGGATGAGTGTATTACCGAGATCTTTGAAATTGACTGTAGCATTCCATAGTATAAAATGTGATAAAGGTGGCTTGTCCTCAATATCTTTTGAGACAGAACTTACATATGTAACAAAATTATTATAATGAAAAAATAAACTATAACTGATAATTTCTTCATTATCTTTGATAAAATATAAAGATGCGTAACCTTTTTCAATAAGTTTGAATTGAGCATTAAATAAATCAAATTCCCTTGCATATTCTCCTGCGATGTCACAGTGGAGTTTCCAAAAACTTTTTATGATTGAAATATCAGCGTTCGATTGATTCATGATATGAAGAGTATGTTTTGTATTTTTAGTATATTTATTAATAAGTGATTTAAAACTTTTAGATAGGTTTTTCCATAACTCTTCTTTATTTTGGAGTAAATCTATTGTTGCATTTAAGCTGTTTGTTTCTAAATAGTTATATTGTTTGAAAAGATTAAATTTATTGGGTAAATTAAATTCAAGATTTGGATCACTACTAAGCTTTACTTGGGATATTTTATTATCTTTGCAAATATTATGAATATATTCAAAAATTATCTTTTCTGTTTTTTTGTCTTTAAAAAGTGGGGCAGGGATGTAACCATTATTTAATGAAATACTTTTAACATTCTCAACTTTTTCAACAGGCAGAAAACAGATACCTACAGGTTTATGATCCCTTGTAATAATAAAACTAAAATCATGAACAATATTTTTACAATAAGAATTATAATATTCTATGTAGTCTAAAGTATATATTAAAGAGTGTGCATGTGCTTCTAAATAAAGTTTCCAATTGGTTTCAAAATTTTTTGTATCTAAATTGGTGATTACATTATTCACGATTTATTGATTTCCATTGTTTTGATTTATCAATTATACAGGTAAAGTTATATGGTAGTTCACCATGTATAATACTTACATTATCTGAGATATTTATTATACTGTAGTCCAACACTTTTTTTGGATCGATATAGAAAAGACTTTCATCTTTAAAATTTACATAATTACTAATTGCATTAAAAATGATTTTTTTCTTTGAAAGGTTATTTAATGCTTCAATCATACTATAAAACCAATTCATATCTTGCCCATAATTTGAATTGAATAATCCACTTACTACAACATAGTCATATTTTTCATTAATAGTGTGATTAAGGATATCAACATTTTCACAATTGATATTTTTATATTTCTTTTTTGCTTGAGCTAGTAAAGAATCGTTGATATCAAATCCTGTATAAGAGCCTTTAAATCCATTGAAATTTAAAAACTTATAAAGTTCTGCATTTCCACAACCTACATCAAGAATAGAACTTTGTTCATCAAAACCTATATGATTAATAATCTGTCTAAATCGAATATATTGCGATTGTTGATCATCCCATAAAACAGCGCTTGAACTATGTCCATATTCTTGACTCGCGTTATTATAAATCTCATTAGATTTCTTAATAATGGAAGAATGTTGTTTCATGATTTTAACTCCTGAATATTATCTGCAACTTTGGTATAAGCATTAATTACATCATTTATATCTTCTAAAGATAAAGGACTTCTTGTAAAATCATGTGAGAATAACTCTTTATAGTGAAGGTCTTCTACATTTGGACATAATCCTTTATGATAGTTTATCTTTTCTTTAAATGCAAATCCCTTTTTGTTGTACGCTATTTTTTCTTGAAACATTGGTAACAGATACAAAGGACGAACATAACCTACATAAATAGGAACTCCTTCATTTTCTCTTTTTTCAACAGGCATTAATTCTGCTTTTACAGCATTAATGAATGTATCTCTTGAGATACCAGCTTTTTTTTCATCAAATTTGAAAGCTTGAATATAGTAAGAATGAGTTCTATTTTCTAAAATAGTACTTTCAATAAAGTCAAATTTTGTAAGTGAATTATCATATAATTTTGCATACTTTTGTCTTATTTCTAATTCTGCATCTAGCTTTTTTAATTGTTCAATACCAATAGCTGCTTGTATTTCGGTAAGTCTAAAATTAAAACCTAACATATTAACAAGATCAGTTTCCCCTTTATTTTCTACTATGGATTCTGCATGGTTACGAATTAATTGCATTTTATTAGCAAGGAAGTCATTATTTGTACAAATCATTCCTCCTTCTCCTGTATGTATATGTTTATGATAATTTAAACTAAATACACCAATATCAGCAATAGTTCCTGCAAACTTTCCATCATACATTGCCCCTGGACATTGCGCAGCATCTTCAATTACATAAATATTATGTTTTTTCGCTATTTTTATAATTTCATTCAGATTTGAAGGACAGCCGAAAATATGTACAACAATTATGGCTTTTGTATCTTTAGTTATTTTTTTTTCTAAAATATCAAGATCAAAACCATAACTATTTTTTTCTAAATCACAAAATACAGGTGTTGCATTATAAAATAATGGTGCTGAAGCTGAAATAGACATAGAATAAGGACTTACGATTACTTCATCTCCTAATCCTATACCACAAGCTCCTAATGCAGTAATTAACCCAGAGCTATTAGAGTTCACACTAATGGAATACTTTACATCAAATCTTTTACTCCATGCTGTTTCAAACTCTTGAATTTTCTCTCCACCATAAAAATCATCACACCAGGCACCTAAGAATTTTGAAAGTGTTCCATCCTTAAGAACATCATATACTGTATTTTGTTCTTCTTTATCTAATGTGTTATATCTAGGAAAGAGTTTAGTTCTAATTTTTGTACCACCATTGATTGCTAATATAGACATTTATGATTCCTTCAGTATTGTTTCAAAAAAGTTTTGATTTGCAAGTTCATCAGTATATGATGATAGATTGCGTTTTTTATTATGTATGATTTTATATATAGAATTGTATGCTTCTAGCATTAAAGTTGTAGTTTTAACTTTTTTCATTTTTGGTGTATGTGAACTTATTTTATATTGATTGAAATTTTTATCTGGGACAATATCGTAATATTCGATAGCACTTTTTGAATTAATATACTTGATTATTTTATTTTCAAAATAGATATTTTGCTCAATAGTATTATATAAAGTATGGTCAAGTCCTAGAAAATATAAAGGAATAAGTTGGTTTTGATATTTAATTTGTATAAAAATATCATAAGTTAAATCTTTTTTATCGAATCCCCTTGTATGAGATAAAATTTTGGATGATATAATTGTTGGATTATTAAATAAAAAATTAATCATATCTATCATATGTGAACCATTATTTTTGATACCTTTACAGTAGTTAATAACAATTTTTTGAACTGTTCCAAATTTATTATTAGATATTTGTTTTTTTAATTTATTAATATTTTTATCAAATCGTCTTAGATAGTTAACCACAATTTTACTTTTTAATTGCTCTGTTAAATTTTCATATTCAACAGAGGAATTAAAAAGAGGTTTTTCTATAAATAATATTTTAAGAGATTTGTGATTTTGGAAGTCATTAATAATTGAAAAATGGGTATTTGTAGGAGTTGCTATTACTACAATATCGATATCTGATTTGTCTTTTAAAACTGCATAATCATTATAAAATAATACATTTGGAAAGATATTTTTAACTATTTGAAGATGAGTGTCATCAATATCAACTACATATTTTAAAGAAAATTTTTTATGTAAATAAATTGCTTTAATATGAGAAAGAGCTTTTTGTGTATTTTCAAACTCGTCGTCATAAAGTAATCCAATATTACCAATACCAATTAAAGCAACATTTAGCATGTTTAATTCAATCCTTTTCTGTGTGTATCGATATTCATATTTGTTAGTTCTGGATTTTGTTTTGCAAATGCTATAATATCAGTAAGAGTAAATTCAAGAGTATTAAAAGCTTTTGTAATATTTTCTATTACATTAAAGTCTTCAATAGTATCAAGGGTAACACTTAATTCTGGCATTTTATGTTTTTCTTTAGGTTCAATATTAAAAACACTGTATTTACCACTTGTATAAAGATATGGTGTTACATGCTCTTTATCTTGATATTCTAATTCACGATTTTTTGAGATACTTTGAAGGGTTTTTAGTGAATAAACTTGAACTGCCATACCTAAAGGATAGCCAGGCTTAAGACAATTAGAGATGTAGTCATAATTATTGTCTTTGTATAAAGTAAGTGCTTCTTCAATTAAATTAGGATCTATAAGAGGACAATCTCCAGTTAGTTCAATTATGATGTCACTGTTAAATTTAGTATGTGTTTGCAAAACTCTTTCATACACATTAGCTTCACTACCTCTAAAATAACTAATATTATTGTTAATGCACCAATTAACAATCTCATCATCTTCTTTATTTATTGTAGTTGCAACAATAATATTCTCAATACCCTTTAAGCATCTTATACGATGAATCATTACTTCTAAGTTTGGAATATTATTGATTTTTTTCAATACTTTTCCCGGAAGTCTTGATGATGTCATTCTTGCTTCTATAGAGATATTGACTTTCATTTTAAGACTTTTTAAGAAGATACATTTGGTCAATTAATTCAGGTTGGTTAAGATATGAAAGTTTTTCTTCTTTTTCTAAAAATAGATCATCTTTTGTATCTAGATATAGTTTTGCAAAATTAGTTTTCCACATAATATTTTTTTGTCCATGATATTCAAGATCAATATATGTATCTGCATAATACTCAAGCCCCCAAATATATTTATTTGATACTCTGTAAATTTCAGTAAGTACATTATTAATATTGTCTGGGGATATATGAATAAGAACTCCATGGGTAAATACTAGATCAAAAAATCCATCCTTGAAAGGTATGTCTAATGCGTCACCTTTGATAACATTTAAATTATCAGCACGGTGTTTTGCGTAGTTTATTGCTCTATCTTGAATCTCTATACCATAAAGATTTTTAAATCCTTGTGATTGTAAATGCAAAAGTTGATTTCCGATATTTGTACCAACCTCTAATATTTTTGCATCTTTAGGAATATTAGTAAGAAAATTATCATTCATTGTATCTTTGGAGATACCAAATCTTTTCATATAAAAATCATTAAGTTCTTTTGGATTATAGACATTTCTTTTTAAATAACCTTCTCCAAATTCTTCTTCCCATGTTTTTCTTTGATGTGTAATTTTCATTTAGCAACCTTTTAATAATAGAAATTATAATATGCTTTTCTTAATATTAGATTAATCTATCTCCAAATGAATAATCTTTTTCTGCTTTAGTACCAAGTATTTGATGAAGGTGTTTAGGATGCATACCATAACCTGGTCTTACACTTTTTATATTATTTTCTGTGAAAATATCTCCCTTTTTTATATTTTTTACAATATATAAGCTTCTTGAAAATTGCCTAGAGTTTTGCTTTTTTTCTGTCATTGTATAATCAATTGTTCCAATAAGTTTTTCGGTATTTCGTATATCTATTATTAACTTAGAAAACTCATTTTTATCCATAGAAAATGCTGCATCAGCTCCACCAATAGACTTATCTAAAATAAAATGTTTTTCTATTACTTTTGCTCCAAGAGTCACTGCAACTATTGGAGCAGTACTCCCTAGTGTATGATCTGAAAAACCTGTTATTACTTTAAATTTATCTTTCATATGAGGGATCATTTTTAAATTAGCTTCTTCTAATGGTGCGGGATAAGCTGAGGTACATTTGAGAAGGATGATATTTTCATTTCCTATATCTCTACATATTTGAACAACATCAGATATCTCTTCTTCTGTGGCTATTCCTGTAGAGATTATAATAGGTCTATTTTTTGATGCAACATATTTAATAAGTTCATAATCAGTAATTTCAAAAGAGGCAATTTTATAAGCTGATGGATTAAATTGTTCTAAAAAATCTACGGCAGTTTTATCAAAGGGAGATGAAAATATATCTATACCCAATTGTTTAGCATAATTAAAAAGTTCTTCATGCCATTCCCATGGTAAGTAAGCTTCTTTGTATAGATCATAAAGTTTTTGATTATCCCAAAGTGTTCCCCCTTTGATAATAAAGTCATCTTTATCACAATCAAGAGTAAGCGTATCAGCAGTATATGTTTGAAGTTTGATTGCATTTGCACCAATTTCATATGCCGCTTTTATTGTTTGCTTTGCTATTTCTATTTTTCCACCATGGTTAGCACTAAGTTCCGCAATTATATATGTACCATCTCTATTGAGATCAAAATTACCAATCTTCATATTTTAACTCCATGCAGTATATTTTATTGTTGTCTTTAATCTTTTTTTCAATAGTTTTAAAGTGAAATTCTTTGTATAATTGAATTGCCTTGGTGTTATTGATATAAACTTCCGCATAAATTTTGTTTAATTGAAGAGTGTTAAATGCATAGGTGCATAAAGTTTTTAATAAAGTTTTTCCATAGCCTTTTAGGTTGGGATTTGTATATATTCCGAGTTCTGCATCTAAAATGTTAATATTAACAAAATCAATTACTCCGATAGACAAATTATCTTCTTCTACAAGAAAATACTGTTTAGTATCATTATTTTTAAGTGAATGTATAAAATTAAGATGATCTTCTAATTTGATTTGTTCTTTATTATACATTACCTTTCGAATTAAAGGATTATTCCTCCATTCTAAAATCATCTCTTTTTGATTTGCGTTAAGATTAATAAAATTAGTTAGTTTAATCATGCTTTACCGATAAGAATTGTTTGATTTTTTTTAATAGTTTATCTTTATGAAAACTTTTTAACACTGGAATCTTTTTTTTCTTTAAATATTGATACATCTCTTGTTGATTATCAGCTACTTTTATTGCTATGAAAGGGATATTTATAAAAGAAACTTCATTTGCTATGACACTTGGAGTGATTATTGCTAATGAGCTTTGGGCTAATAGCGATGCTACCTGATTTGAATCAATATGCAAATGAATGTTTTGTTCACCTTTAACATGTTTTTTTAAAGAATGTAAATTTGAATTAGCTTTTGTAGTGATTATATTTATTGTAGTAGGAGCTACTTTCTTTAAGACTTTTAAAATTTTTATATTTAAATCAGCAATATCTGCTCCACCCATTGCAATAAAAATAGATTTATTTCGTGTAGGAATTGTTTGTTTATATTTGATAAATTCATCACGCAATAAAGTATATTTTGACCCACATTTAAAAGTGCAATTTTTTGGAACTAAATCAATGTATCGTTTTTTATCAGCATATATGTTATGATTGTACACAGTGTCGCAATAGTGCTTGAGATAAATATCATCGAAAGAAGTTATATGGATATTACTTTTCTTTTTTAATTTTTTTTCAAAATTCCAATTTATTTTATAATGATCAATAACAATTTTTTTAATATTGTATTTTTTTATAATGGAATGGAGTTCAGTTAAGGTATTTGATTTTAATAATTCAATATTATAGCCAGACTCAATTATTTTATGATTTATGTTTCCTTGTAAATCTTGAACTGCAAAAATGACATGATAACCTTTTTTACGATATTGTGAAGCAAGAACTAGGTCTCTCATGATATGACCAGTACCAATAATAGATGAAGAGTCTGCCCTAAAAAGTATATTCATCAAAACTCTCCACTTTGTTTTAAAGCTTGATACATGTATTCCGCTCGTTCCCAGTCCTCTATTGTATCTATATCTTGAACTAAATATCTTGGAAGTATTATTGGGATACTATCTTTACCAAACATAATTTCATTTGATTTTACAGTTCTATTTTCCCAATAAAATTGTCCTGCATCTTGGTAGGCTTCTTCTAAGTCTTGACTTCTTGTCATATAATGTTCGGGAGTAAACATTTCACATCTTTCATCACTATTAATTTTAAAAGTTCTTTGAATAGGAAAAGGCATAGAAGTAACACTAAAACATTGTTTTGCATTCGAATTTTTTAGTTTTTCAAAACCTTCTTGTAAATATTGTATTTGTAACATAGGTGCTGTTGCATAAATCGTACATATAAAATTAAAATCTTCACCTTGAGTTTTTAAGTACTCAACCATATGACTTACAACATCACCAGTTCCAGTAAAATCATCACTTAACTCTTTAGGGCGCAAAAAAGGAATTTCTGCTCCATAATCTTGTGCAATTGCAGCTATTTTAGGATCATCTGTACTTACAAGTACTTTATCAAACAATTTTGACTTTAATGCTACCTCAATGCTATATGCTATTAATGGTTTACCAAAAAAATATTTTATATTTTTTTTTGGAATCCTTTTACTCCCACCACGAGCGGGGATGATAGCTATGCAATTAGTTTTATGATTTGGCACTGAGAATCTCAAATAAAGTTTTTATAACATAGTTTTGCTCTTTATTACTTAGTTTTGGATAGATAGGGAGGGAAAAACATTCTTCATAGTATCTATCCATGACAGGTGTATTTTCATCTCCGTATCCTAAGTTTTTATAATATGGTTGTTTATTTATAGGCATGTAATGAATTTGTAAACCTATACTATATTTTTCTCTTAATCTGGTGTAGAGGTCTAGTTTTGAGATATTAAGTTTATTAAAATCTACTTGTACTACATAAAGATGATAGGAGGATTTGCCTTGATATGTATAAAGTGGTTTGATAATAGTATTTTCAAATGCTTTATCATAAGTTTTAGCTATTTCTATTCTTCTTTGAATAAATTTGTCTAATTTAGTAAGTTGAGATAATCCTAATGCACATTGAAAATCAGTAATTCTTCCGTTTATACCTAGTTCTACCATGTGATATTCCCAAGGTTTTAAATTAGATGTTTTTTTCATACCATGTGTTCTAAGTGATAATAGTTGTTCATATAACCCTTTATCATTAGTAGTAATCGCACCACCCTCTCCGGTGGTTAGATGTTTTACTGGATGAAATGAAAAGATAGAACAATCTGAATTTTTACAACTTCCTGCTTTAATTCCCTCATATATTGCTCCTATGGCATGAGCATTATCTTCTAATATTTTTATTTTATAAGTGTCTCTTAAATATTTTAATTTCTTTTGATTTAGCATATTTCCACTAAAAGCAACAGCATATATGGCTTTTATTGAGGGATCATTTTTAATTGCTTCTTCACATAAATCTAGATTTATATTTCCATCATCGTTAATATCTATAAAAATAGGTTTTGCATCCACATATAAAACAGAGTTAGAGGTTGATAAAAAAGAATTTGGAGTTGTCAAGACTTTATCATTTTTACTTAACAAAACCATAGAAGCCAAATGTAGGGCAACTGTTCCATTTGCTACTACTACAGAGTATTTTGCTCCACAATAGTTAGAAAGTGCATCTTCAAATTCTTTTATTTTAGGCCCAGTTGTTAAAAAATCAGAGCTAAGAGTTTCTGTAACTGTTGTTAAATCCTCTTGATTTATAGTTTGTTTACCATAAGGGATAAAACTCATCTCTTTTTCCTTTTTTAATTATATGAATTATTTTACTATAATATATTCGTCTTCAAAATAAATTTTATTGTCTATAGCAATTACTTTTTCCTTTTCATCAAAAGAAAAATCAAAGATTTTAACTGTTTTGAAATCTTCACTTATTCTGATTAAAAAGCCTTGAGATTCAAGTGCATATAGATTTGTTCCAAAAGATAATGCATTTATTTTAGCAAATCTAAATTTTTTTGAGTCAATTTTTGTAAGAAAAAAATCATATTTAATAATTTCTCCATCTAGTGTTGCAACATAAATATTTTGTTTATCGATAATCACATTTTGAACATCTAATTCTTTTATATTAACTTTACCATTAACAAAACTAAAAAGTTTTTTTGATGTTGCTGCAATCAAGGTATTATTAACCTCTTTTAAAAAAATGATATTATTTATATCACTGCTAGGGTCAATGTTAATTGTTTTTACAACTGTATTTGTTTTTAAATCTAAAATGATAACTTTCCCATCTAGAGTAGGGTACAGAACAACTGTATTTAAAAATATAGGATTAGCTATTTTGATATTATTTACAGAAGAATGTTTTGAATACTCCTTAAAAATTGTTTTTTTTGTTTGAATATCATATAAAGTAATAGAATTGTCTATCGAGCCAAAAGCAAGAAGATTTTTATTTTTACTTGCAGATATAATATTTTTATCAAATGAGAAAGACTCATCAAGTTGCTCATTTTTTAAATATATAGTAGCACTAGAATCTGCTGAAATAATAGTATTGTCACTAAAATTAAGAAATTTATAATTTTCTTTTGAATTACTTAATATACCTTCTTTTGATATAAAACTTTTGTCTTCGAGTGTTGCTCCATTGCTATTTAAATCAATGATAGCACTACTTAAATCAAGAGTAGTTCCTTTGTAAGTATATGTGTCTTCTGGCTCAAAATATTGTTTAGAGCTACAACCTGTAAAAATGAGTAGAAAAAATGTTGAGAAATAAAATATTTTTTTCATTTTATTTCAACTTACTTTGTTAACAAAAAATGTTGTAACATTTTTGCCATTGGTGAAACTTCTGATTTTGTATCAATGAGTTTAAGTGTTTCTTTTGCATCAGAAAATTTTGATTCTTGTGCTTGTATTAGCGCCTTATTAAATAATGCAAAATCTTTTAAAATAAATTTTTGTTTTTGTGTTACACTATTTAAATTTTCAATATTTTGTTCATTGATAGCTTTCGTATATAACGCTAGTTCTTTAAAAAATTCTTCCTTTATAACTTTTGAATCATTTAACTTGTATTGTGAAATTTCATAAAGTTTTGGATTTTTAGCTTGTAGTACTGCTAATGCTTCTTTATCATATGGATCTTTTAGAATTTTATTAAAAGCTATATTTGCTTGGATTTTATTTTGTTCATTAAAGTATGCAGATACATAAAAACCAATTACAGCAATTATAATAACAGCAATTGCACCGATGATCAAAGTTTTATATTTTTTCCAAGTTTTTTCAATTTTAAAAACGCTTTCCATATAACTTTCTTCTGCAGAAATCTCTTTTTTTATGTAGTTAACATCTTCTTTTAAACTCATGTTATGAACCTTATTGTATATTATTTTAGTTAATAGTATATCTAAAGTTTATTTATTATATGTTGAGAGTTATATATTTACAGCTTTTAAATACATCCATACATTATTGATTTTTTCAAACGCACTTTTTTCAGTAAATGAGTGGTCATTACCTTTATAATTTATTTGCGCTTTAAATGTTACATAAGAGGTAGGCTCATTTTCTACAAATTCTAAAATAGATAATTTTTCAAATGTATAATTTTGTGAAAACTCTAATATCTCTTTTTCCCACAAAATTGTATTTCCTTGGTAGTCAATATTTTTTGGATGAGTTGATTTGATGATATATTTAGCATTACCTAAAAAGTAAGCTGTATATCTAGAACGCATAAGTTCTAAGGCATTTTTTGGTAGTTTGCCTTTGTGGAAAGGTTGGCAACAATTTTTAAATTTGTTACCAGTTCCACAAGGACAAGATGAATTAATCGAAAAATTTATTTTAAATCTTTTTTCGCTTTATCAGCTCTTCTTCTTAAACCTGCATCTAGTTCTCTTTTTCTAACTCTAATAGAGATAGGAGTAACTTCAACAAGTTCATCATCTTCAATCCACTCTAATGCATGCTCTAGTGACATATCTTTAGCAGGAATAATTTTAATAGCTTCATCTGCACCAGATGATCTTACATTCGATTGTGCTTTTGCTTTAACTGGATTTACATCAAGACAGTTTGCTCTTGAGTGTTCACCAATAACCATACCAGCATAAACTTTTGTTTGTGGGTGAATAAACATAATTCCTCTATCTTGTAGATTAAAGATTGAGAATGCAACAGCTTCACCTAATTCAGTAGAAACTAAAGCACCATTCATTCTTGAAGTTACTGAACCAGAATGTGGTCTAAATTCTAAAAATGAGTGATTCATTACACCTTCACCTTTAGTGTCCGTTAAGAATTGTCCTCTGTACCCGATTAATCCTCTTGCAGGAATTTCAAATTCTACTCTAGTACTACCGTTACCCATAGGTACCATATTTGACATTACTGCTTTTCTTTTACCTAATGTTTCGATAACTGAACCAGTAAATTCATCAGGAACATCACAAACTAAATGCTCAAATGGCTCACATTTAACACCATCAATTTCTCTAACGATTACTTCTGGTCTAGAGATAGAAAATTCAAAACCTTCTCTTCTCATATTTTCTGCAAGAATAGTGATTTGTAATTCACCTCTTCCTCTTACTTCAAAAGCAGCATCACCTTTAGGCTCATATTGCATAGCAATATTAGTATTCATCTCAGCAGCTAATCTTTCTTGGATTTTATTTGAAGTTACAAATTTACCTTCTGTACCTGCTAATGGAGAGTTATTAACTGCAAATGTAACAGATAATGTAGGCTCTTCAATGTGTAATGGATCAAGAGGCATTGGATTTTTAGGATCACATAAAGAATCACCAACATCTACAGTTTCAAATCCTGCAATAGCAACAATATCACCATGACCTGCTTTTTGAATATCCATTTTTTCTAAACCTTTAAATCCAATAAGTTTAGTAACTCTACCATTTACTTTTTCCCCATCAGCTTTAACTAAAGTTACTGTTTCTCCCATAGAGATTGTACCATTAAAGATTCTTGCAATACCAATTTTACCGATAAAGTTATCATAACCAAGTGTAAAAACTTGAAGTTGAAGACCATTGTCATCAGAACCAGTTGGCTCAGGAACTTCTTCTAAAATCATATCTAATAATGGAATCATATTGTCGTTATCACTATCTAATGATAATTTAGAGATACCATTTTTAGCAGCTGCATATACAACAGGAAATTCTAATTGCTCTTCAGTTGCGCCCATTTGGTCAAATAGGTCAAATACTTCATCTACAACTCTATCTGGCTCAGCAGCATCTTTATCAATTTTATTTACAACAACAATTGGTCTATGCCCAATTTCAAGTGCTTTTTTAACAACAAATTTTGTTTGAGGCATAACACCTTCTTGTGCATCTACAAGTAATAAAACTGAATCAACCATTTTAAGAACACGCTCAACTTCTCCACCAAAGTCAGCATGGCCTGGAGTATCAATAATATTAATTCTCACATCTTTATAATCAATAGCAGTATTTTTTGCAAGAATAGTAATACCTCTTTCTTTTTCGATATCATTACTATCCATCATTCTGTCTTCAGTTTCATCTCTTTCACCAAATGTACCAGATTGTTTAAGTAGTTCATCTACAAGTGTTGTTTTACCGTGGTCAACGTGCGCGATAACGGCAATGTTTCTAATATCTCTCATTTTTTCTCCTAGGTATGAAACCTTACATTAATTTTCGCGATTATAACTAAATTTTAATATAATTGTGTTTAATTCAGTAGATTTTAATAATTTTGACATAAAAAAAGGGGAACTTCAAAAGAAGTTCCCCTTTTTATTGAGATAATTTATTATCTTCTAGCGTATGCAGCGTCTGCTAAATCACTTGTATTTACAATATAAGGTACAAGCGCCATGTGTCTTGCTCTTTTAATTGCATTTTCAACTTG
>Ga0193960_1000465_pt1 | contig 16864 bp, 15 predicted proteins | sample FB_3_MG_FD_140338 | JGI IMG/M metagenome (GOLD analysis project Ga0193960, IMG submission 140338) | Microbial mat bacterial communities from the Broadkill River, Lewes, Delaware, United States - FB_3_MG | ecosystem: Environmental > Aquatic > Freshwater > River > Microbial mats | place: USA... | reverse complement strand
TCTTTTACTAAATGTGCAGGTAAGTATTTTTGTAACAATAACTCTTCTTTAATGACATGTTCCACAAAAAATGAAATAAGCCTTTCTAAAATGATAATTGCGTAATCATAGTCTTTAGGTTGCTTAGCTATTTTGTTTAATCGTGCTATGTAATTGAAGATATCTTTGTGATCATCATTCAAATGTATAATGTCGATGTCATTGCTTTGAATAACATTATCAAGGCTGTCCTGTTTCATGTTGACTCCCTTTGCCTTGATGATGTATTAATTTATCAGTTTACATATCACCAATGGCTTTTGTTAACAGTGATTGTCTTTTTGCTTCGTTTTCTTTTGACCATACTGCTTTAAAATCGTAAAACTTTTCATATTGTGGGGTTTCCTTGGCTAATAAAACCCATGGCTGTTTTGATTCCGTATAAATATGTACATCGGGTAGGAATTGAGCTGCTTCATCTAAAGTACCTACGCGAATAAAACGAATAAGGCCTTTTATTCCACCCATAAAGTAGTTACTCCAAATGGCGACTTCACATTTTGGACAACGTGCAATAACTTGACCTCTCCCGCTTGGAGAGGGAGTCATCACTTCTTTCACTTCACCCGTTATTATGTTGACACTTGTGGCATCAAATAGGGCATTTAAGGCAAAGGCACTACCTGTTTGTCTTTGGCAAAAGCGACAATGACAACAATGAATAATGAAAGGAGGTGAACTAATTGTGTATCTAACATAGCCACATGCGCAGCCCCCTTCACAAGGAGTAACGTTTGTATTCATCGTTTGCCTTTCCTTAGGTGAGGTTTTAAAGAATATCCTTTATCCATGTTTGAATCCTTAATGTTCCGATAATTGCCACAATTCTTACTCTAGTCTGAGTAATCACGACTATACTCAGTTTTGTACGCATTGTTTTGTGCTTATTAGTTAGTACCGCTTTGCTGCATTTAATCATCGAGTGCTATTTGCTTTTAAGTGATTGCCAGCTGATATCAACATAAAGAGCTTAGGTTGTATTTTACTCATTAACAATTATTGAAAAAACGACACTTAGTGTGCATAGATGCACAGTAGGAAGGAAACTATGAATTGGGATGATTTAAAGTTTTTTCTCGCTGTATCTCGTTGCGGTACTATCAGTGGTGCAGCCAAACAATTTAATGTACAACATTCTACGGTTTCTAGGCGTATTAAAGCGTTAGAGCACAGTTTAGGAGTTAGCTTACTAAAACGGACAAACAATGCTTACGAATTAACAGTGCAAGGAGCTAAAATTGAGCAGGCCGCTAAGCGCATGGAAAGCGAGATCACCTGCGTTGATGGCATGCTTGTCGGTAAAGAAGACTCTCTTGTTGGTCCATTACGCATAACAACCATTAGTAGTATGTCATCAGGCATTTTAATGCCAATTTTCTCAAGTTTCTGTAAAACTCACCCACATATTGATTTACATGTTGCTTCAACGAGTGAGGCAGTTAGCTTAACCAATAGAGAGGCAGATATTGCTATTCGGTTAACTAATACTCCGCCTGAAATGCTTATTGGTAAACGTGTAGTTACGGTAGCTTCGACCATTTATGGCAATATTGATTATTTAAAAAAACACAGCGAAACCAAAGAACCGCTTGAATGGATAGGCGCTAAGTGTTGCCATTTTCATGACACGTGGACCAAACAGTCGTGTAAAGAAAAAGCACATTTATTTAGTAGTGATGATGCCTTAACAATATTATCAGCGGCTAAAGCAGGCTTAGGAGTCACATTTTTGCCCTGTTTTATTGGTGATGCAGAACCTTTAATAGCGCGGTATGTTGAACCTAAAGCCGATTTCGATTTAGGCTTATGGGTGCTTATTCATCCTGAATTAAAGCAAAATGCGCGTGTTGTTGCTTTCAAGCAGCACCTTGTTAAGGCCTTAAATAATATGCGGCATATCTTTGAAGGTTGCTGATGTTTCTTTAGTACCTTTACTGATAAATCCTCCTCATTATAAAACTCATTATTTTGTTAAAAAATTGTAAAAATGCAATTCAATCTATGGGTATTGTGGTATATCATCGGTGGGTTAATCGCTATGTTAAAAAGTAAGTGAATAGAGAGTGAGGTGTTAATGTCAGAATCGTTTAAAGTTCAACAAAATATAAACGCCTCTGTGATATTGCTACATGGCCTTGCGCGTAGCGAAATTTCATTAAGAAAATTAGAGGCCATATTACAGCAGCAGGGCTATCACACGGTTAATTATAATTACCCTTCGACAAAATTTAGTGTAGAAAAGTTAGCGGAAGATGCAATTAGCCAAGCTCTATCTCAATGTCCAAAAGATAATACTATTCATTTTGTTACCCATTCGATGGGCGGTATTTTGGTAAGGCAGTTTTTAAGCCAACATAATATTGAAAACTTAGGGCGTGTGGTGATGCTAGGGCCGCCGAACCAAGGTAGTCAGGTGGTTGATTTTTTAAAAGACATTTCTATGTTTAAGTTAATCAATGGCCCAGCCAGTGTACAACTAGGCACCACTGAAATTGGATTGCCTAAGCGTTTAGGTGCAGTTAACTTTGAAGTAGGCATTATTGCCGGAACACGCAGCGTTAATCCTTTTCTATCAACCATGTTGCCAAAACCTGATGACGGTAAAGTCTCTGTTGAGAATACTAAAATTGATGGTATGTCAGATCATATCGCTTTGCCGGTTACCCATCCGTTTATGATGAGAAATGATAAAGTGATAGAGCAGGTGTTATATTTTTTAAGGCAAGGAAAGTTTGAGCGCGAAGAAACGATTTAACTTAAATGAATGTTGATATAACAGTACTGACTCAAGAAGTATTCGCTTAGTTAACATGTATTTAGGAAAAGTGCTTCTAATCACGCTGCTTGCTTTCAACCTAATAACCTGAAAAGGAAAAGAGAAAAGAGAAAGATAATAAAGAGAAAAACAAGCAGTAATTACTCGTTATATTTTCTATCTATTATCGCTGATCTTTCTCAGGTTATTCTTTAGCTTACTTAAGCTGAGCTCAGGTTTCTTATACTTTTTCGATAACCATGGCAATGCCTTGCCCAACTCCAATACACATGGCGCAAAGCGCATAGCGTTTATCAGAGCGCTCTAACTGTTTCATTGCAGAAAGCACAATACGGGTGCCGCTCATGCCAAGAGGGTGGCCTAAAGCAATTGCGCCACCTTGAGGGTTTAGACGCTCATCGTTGTCTTTAATGCCTAGCTCACGTGCACTTGCTAGTGCTTGAGCGGCAAAGGCTTCATTGAATTCAATAATATCCATATCATCTATAGAAAGACCTAAACGTTTTAATAGCTTTTCACTGGCTGGCGCTGGTCCTATGCCCATTACGCGAGGCTCTATACCAATAACTGCTGAGCCGACAATTCTAGCTTTTGGTGTTAAGCCATTAGCTAATGCTGCTTCTTTTGATGCCACAATAACCGCTGCTGCGCCATCATTAATACCTGATGCGTTACCTGCAGTAACAGTGCCAGGCTCACGAAATAGGTTTTTCAGCGTGGCTAACTTTTCCAGAGGAGTAAGGCGCAAATGTTCATCTTTATCAAAAACAATGTCTTCTTTGCGTCGTTGCGGGATTATTACAGGCACTATTTCTTCTGCTAAGCGACCATCTTCTTGAGCGGCTTTAGCTTTACTTTGGCTCCAAAAGGCAAATTTATCTTGGTCTTCACGGCTAATATCAAACTGCTCAGCAACATTTTCTGCCGTTTCTGGCATGGTTTCAGTACCATAGAGTTTATCAAGTTTTTTGTTTACAAAGCGCCAGCCCATAGTGGTATCAAACATTTCTTGGCTTCTACCAAAAGCACTATCAGACTTACCCATAACGTAAGGCGCACGAGTCATGGCCTCAACACCACCTGCGATAATAATTTCGCCTTCGCCTGCTTTAATATTATTTGCTGCCATGGCAATAGCGTTCATACCTGACCCACACAAGCGGTTTATGGTGGTACCGGCAACGGTCATTGGGTATTCGGCAAGTAATAATGACATGCGGGCAATATTTCGGTTATCTTCACCTGCTTGGTTTGCACAACCCAATATGACATCATCGACTTGGTTAAAATCTAGCTGTGGGTTTCTATCTTTCAGTGCTTTTAGTGGAATTGCTGCTAAATCATCAGCTCTAACTGACGATAGTGACCCTCCGTAGCGCCCGATAGGCGTTCTAATTCCATCACACAGATATACTTCTTTCATCTTTATTCCTAAACTTTTTGGCAATTAGCCAGAGCTTATGACTTTGGCTAGTTGCTAATGATTATTCAATGCTTAACGATTAATGTTGAACCACTAATGCTTAATTACTAATATTTAACTACTTAGCTAAATGCTAAGCCATATCTGGCTTTAACATTTCAAAACCATCTTTGAGTGCTGCGACTAAGGTATCTATTTCTTTTTTACCCATTGCAGTAGATAAGGTGGCTGAACAGGTATTAATCATCATAATGCCGTTATCAAATAAATGATCAAGTAGCTTGTTGATTAATAAACCTTCTTGCTTACTAATGTAGGCTTCACGGTAGTTTTTTGGTGGGGTAGCTTTAAGATGAATTCTAAACATGCTACCAGCACCAGTAACGCAAGCATTAATTCCTACCTCAGCAATTGCTTGATTTATTTGCTCTTTAGCATATATCGCCAAATCATTAAGTTTAGTTACTGCACCTTGATCAAAATCTTTCATAGCTGCATAACCTGCTGTCATTGTGATAGGGTTTGCAGAAAAGGTTCCTGAATGTGGTAGCAGCACTTTTTCTTGCGTAGGATCTAGCACTTTCATTACCTCGTCGCTACCTGCTAAAGCCCCAGCAGGGAAGCCGCCACCAATCACTTTTCCCATAGCGGTTAAATCAGGTTTAACTTCATAATTTTGTTGGGCACCCGTAAAATTTGTTCTAAAAGTGATCACCTCATCAAACACTAATAAGGATTGATTATCACGTGTCCATTGATATAACGCATTGATAAAGTCGTTATCTGCAGGAATTAAACCCACTCGATGTGGAAGTAAATCGACTAAAATACAGGCAATCTCATCTTTATGCTGATTCAATATATTGATGGCGCGATCAATATCGTTAAATGGGATAACAACCACATCATCTAAGGCTTTTTCAGGCGTACCAACAGCAACCGGAATACTGCTTGGTTTATCAATGTCGCCCCAATTAGATGGGTTAGCGGTTTGGCTAACTTCAGCGTAATCATAAGCACCATGATAAGCACCTTCTACTTTTGCTATTTTGGCTTTACCCGTATAAGCTCGAGAAGCTTTTAGCATTGCCATAACAGCTTCAGTGCCAGAGTTAACAAAGCGAATTTTGTCAAAACTTGGTACACGATCGCAAAGCAATTGTGCATAGTTAACTTCACTTTCTGTTGCCATGGTAAAGCAACTGCCTTTGGTAAGTTGTTCTGATACCGCATCAACAATAGCAGGGTAGGCATGCCCATGAATAAGTGATGCCATATTATTGGCAAAATCTATTCGGCTAACCCCTTCAATATCAGTAACATAGCAGCCTTCTCCTTTTTCTGCATAGAATGGGTGAGGCTTTCTAAAAATAGTGTTTCGACTAACACCGCCGGGCAGTACTTGTAATGCTTGCTCAAATAATTGTTCGCTTTTACTCATGATAATTTCTCAATTCTGCACTAAAACTCGTTTTTATAGCTTGTTATGGTATGTTGGTTAATACGGGGATTAGCCCAATGCATTGATTAACTCAACTCCTGTTCTTGCTTGTACGTATTCAAAACTTACACCAGGTGCGAGTTCTGTTAACACTAGCCCTTGGGCGGTCACATCTATCACCGCTAAATCACTGTAGATTCGACTCACAACCCCTTGTCCAGTTAGTGGGAATGTACATTCAGGTAAAATTTTTGCTTCACCATTTTTTGTCGTGTGTTGGGTAATAATGTAGATAGTTTTAACACCTGCTACTAAGTCCATAGCACCACCTACAGCAGGAATTGCATCAACAGCACCTGTTGACCAGTTGGCTAAATCACCTTTTGCTGAGACTTGCATTGCGCCAAGTACACATACATCGATGTGGTTACCACGAATCATGGCAAAGCTGTCTCCATGATGAAAGTACGATGCTCCAGGAATGGCTGTTACGGGCTTTTTACCAGCATTAATCAAGTCAGGATCTAGTTCATCTTCACTAGGTGCGGTTCCCATGCCAAGTAAACCGTTTTCAGTGTGATAAATTACTTCTCGTCCTTCGGGAACGTATTGGGCTACTTTTTCTGGAATACCTATGCCTAAATTAACGTAGCTTCCATCTTCAATGTCTTGTGCACAACGCTTGGCCATTTGCTCTCTATTCCAGCCTACTTGCTGCATATCTTGCACAGGCTTAGCGTTATCGGTGTTTATTTGAGCTTTTTTTGATACTGATTGATTCATGGTTATTCCCCAGCTTCTTTGTTCATTGGAGGGTAAACAACCCCATCTTTGACTAATTGAGACTCTTGTTGAGGGTTCGTGACTTCAATAATTCGATTAACGAAGATCCCTGGTGTAACAACATGTTCAGGATCTATATCGCCCAGCGCTACAACTTGGTTTACTTGTACTAAGGTATTTGTTGCAGCCATTGCCATGATCGGTGCAAAATTTCGCGCAGTTTTATTGAAAATTAGGTTGCCATATCGATCGGCACATTTTGCTTTAATTAGTGCAAAGTCTGCCTTTATGCCACGTTCCATAACGTAGTCATCACCGTCGAAGTTTCTAATTTCTTTGCCTTTAGCTAACGGTGTACCAACAGAGGTTTTAGTATAAAAAGCTGGAACACCAGCCCCACCAGCCCTAATACGCTCAGCTAGAGTGCCTTGAGGTACTAACTCTAATTGAATTTTATTATTGCGATATAGCTCGGGAAATACTAAAGAGTTAGCAGTGCGTGGATAAGAGCAAATCATTTTAGCCACTTGATTATTCTCGATAAGTGCCGCTAAGCCTACACGACCACTCCCAGTATTATTGTTAATAACGGTTAGATCTTTTGCACCATGGTCTATCAAAGCATGGATGAGCTCTATAGGACTACCCGCTTCGCCGAAACCGCCAATCATTACGGTATCGCCATCTTTTATATCTGCAACGGCTGCGGCGCAGCTTGCGATGTTTTTATCAATCATTTGCACTACTCATTGTGTAGATAAAGAATGTTCAATATCTATTGTTAGTCAAAACAAGTTGTGCGCAATGCGAACACTTGTTACTATATCGAACATTAGTGTAAGTCTCAGCAAATTGATTGTCAAAAATAGAACAGGTAAAAGATGATGACGATCAAATAAATCAACTAAAAGCTGTATCGTGGAAGGGGATTTCTATGTCAGAAGACATAAAACCGACTGAGTTAGTTCAGTCATTAGTGAAAGGGTTAGTAGTCATTCAAGCGTTTAATCAACAGCGACCTGCGATGACTTTATCTGAGGTGGCCAGTGTTACCGGGTATACACGGGCAGCGACAAGACGCTTTTTACTGACCCTAGTAAATGAAGGCTTTGCCAAACAAGAGGGTAAACTCTTTTCACTAACGGCAAAGGTGCTTAATTTAGGTTTTGCCTATCTTTCAACGGTTGATGTTTGGCACAACGCTAAACCCATCATGGAGCAACTTGTAGAGCAATTAAATGAGTCGTGCTCTGCTGCAGTACTTGATGGCAACGATGTTGTTTATGTTGCTCGTGTTGCAACCACTAAGCGCATTATGTCGATCACTTTAAATGTGGGTACAAGGTTACCCGCTATATCTACTTCAATGGGGCGCATGTTACTCGCTTCATTATCTGACTCGGCACTTGATGAATATCTAAATCAATGCGAATTAGTTAAACATACTCAATATACTTTAGTTGAGAAAGACGCACTTAAAGCAGACATTTTACAAGTTAGAGCGCAAGGCTACTCAATGGTTGAGCAAGAATTTGAGTTGGGCTTAACCTCCATTTCAGTGCCAGTACATAACGGGGCAGGTGAAGTAATTGCTGCATTAAATGTCAGTACCCACATGTCGCAAACAGCAAGGCAACAAATTCTTGAAGTTATACTACCTGAGCTTAAACAAAGTGTGAAAAGGATTGAGCAGTTGGGATAAAAACTTTAATTCATATAGTTATTCTAAAAGAGTGAAGCGTAAATACGATAAATACTTGGCTGTAATGGTCAAGCTATGTTTAAATAGCTATTGCACTGTAATAATAAACAGTATCTTTGACTCAAAAAACAATTAGAGCACAGCATGGACTTTTCTATTACCCAATACCCTTTATTTCCAGTAGCAGCCATGGTTGTTTGTGTTTTTTTGCTGCTAGGCCTTATCATTATTGCCAAATTATCAAAGCTGCAAGCCCAGTTGGTCGAGCAACAAGCAAGCCAAGGGCAATACATTGATGACTTCTTATCGAAGCAGGTACAGCAATTAAAAGAAAGTAGTGAGGCTAGCTTTTTACAGGCTCATCAAAAACAAGAGTTAACACTGGTAAATGTATTTGAGCAAAAAATGGCTGATTTACGTATTAAATTATTGCGTCAATTAGCAGAGCAGAAAGATCAGTTAAATCAGAATCAATCACAATCTCTTGATCAAATTATTAATCATTTAAACAATACGGCAAAGGAAAATAGAGAAGAGTTAGCAAAGTCGCTAGCACAATCAAGTGAGCAAATGACTAAGCGTATTGATGGCTTAACTCAAGCTACCGATAAACGTTTGCAAGATATTAGTGGTCAAGTTGAGAAACGATTAGCAGAAGGTTTTGAGAAAACGACCAAGACCTTTAGCGACATATTGCAAAGGCTTGCTTTAATTGATGATGCTCAGAAAAAAATTACTGAATTATCAACCAACGTAGTGAGTTTACAAGAAGTGTTAGCTGATAAACGCTCTCGAGGTGCTTTTGGTGAAGTACAGTTAAATGCCTTATTACGTAATGTGCTGCCTGAGCAAAGTTTTAAATTGCAGCATACTTTGTCAAACGGCAAAGTGGCAGATTGCATGTTATTTTTACCACCACCTACGGGTAATGTAGTGATTGACTCGAAATTTCCTTTAGAGAGTTTTCAAAGAATGATGGATAATGAGTCAGCGGAGTTGGAGCGAAAGGTTGCATTAAGGCAATTTAAAACCGATATTAAGAAACACATTAATGATATTAGTGATAAATATTTAATTGATAAAGAAACAGCAGATGGTGCGATTATGTTTATACCCGCAGAAGCAATATTTGCTGAAATACATGGTCATCAAAGTGACTTAGTTGATTTTGCAAATAAAAAACGCGTTTGGCTTGCATCTCCTACCACGCTGATGGCTATTCTAACTACTGCTCGTTCAGTATTAAAAGATGAGGCCACGCGTAAACAGGTACATATCATACAAGCCCATTTATCTCATCTATCAAAAGATTTTGATCGTTTTAAAGGGCGGTTTGCCAATTTAGCTAAGCATATTGATCAAGCAGCCAGTGATGTAAAACAAATTCATACCTCCGCGGACAAAATATCAACACGTTTTGAGAAAATAGAGCAGGTTGAGTTAATTGATGAAGCGCTAGAACTTGTTGAAGAAGAGACATGAAAAAGGCAATAGCTGAAGCGTATTGCCTTAATATTTACTTTTAACTGTTTAGGTGACTATTAGTTAACGACTTTTACAGAGTCATTAACTTTACTTCTATCCACATAGCCAATCGCATTGGGATTGGAGGCGATAAAGGATACTACTTCTTTTTCATTATCAAATTCTTTTAAAGGTTTTCCCTTACCTGTAAATATTAATTTAGACCAATAAGCCTTAACTTGGGATTTTGATTTACCCAACACCTCTTTTTGAAAATTATCTCTTATGGCGCTGTTTGACTTTAAGTTTACGGCTTTAACTGACTCACCGTTGGAAAAGGTTTTACTCTTTCCAAGAAATATTTTACTGATATCACTTTTACTTAATTCACTGTTATTACTTGGATTTACAATAACAGCGACATCTGCAAAAACAGAGGAGCTAAGTAAACCAACTAATAATGGAAATGCTTTTAAAAATAATTTCATTGTTGACTCCTTAAAAGACAGTAACTATTGCAGCACGGATTAAACCTGCATCACTGCTATTATTATTTTTATTGGTAAAATCGGTGTATTCTAATTTAAAAGCTGCAGAGTCATGGAAATCATACCTTACACCCACCGTTACGTATTCTTCTTCAGATTCTTGGCTATATAAAAAACCTTCAGTAGCGCCTTTGAGAAAGTCTATATCAGGATGTAAGCCGTAAGGGATGTCTGAGGTGTAAATGTCGTTGACATTTTCGTCCACACCATAGGTAACGTGCACAAGAATACTATCAAATTGGTAGCCAGCCATCACGTAATAAGAGTCTTCTTCAGCTAGGGGAGAGTTCTCTATTTCAAGGTTTGTATATTCACCAACTATTATTAGTGCGTCATAATTAATTTGAAAGCCTAACTCAAGGAATGAAGAGGAATCTTCTGAAAGCCTAGTATTGTTTGCAACATCTTCAAAGCCCGCTTGGCTCCACCCATGCGCTAATCCTTCAAGATCGGAAAATGGCATCGTTGTATCGGCAATGAAATAACTAGCTCTTAATGTTAACCAATCATAGGTAAAAGTTGTCGCAAGGCCTGTTAAATCACCAACATTAGGGGTAATAGTTTCACCAAAGGCATCAAACTTATCGGTAATTCTACCGTAAATACCATGAAATGACGCTTCAACGTCACCAAATGAGGTTGAATAGATAGCACTTAATCCATCGTATGTATCAAAAATTAAGTCGTAGACGCCTGTTGGTGGTGTTATCCAAGGGTAAGCATAAGAGACATCGAGGAAGTCCGAATACATGTAGAAGGGGGCACGCTGACGGCCAGCAAGAATGCGTAACTCATCGGTGGCATCATAACTGAGAAATGCCCACTTAAATTCAGGTTCCCAATCATCTGTTCCTTTTGCCGCAAGTTGAATGGTAACACCTAAACCTTCACCTAAATCACTTGACGCTTGTAGAGCAAACAATGAACCCTCTTTGAAATCAAAGTTATCGTCGTAGCCATATAAATTATCGTTACTCGATGTTGTTGTACCTCCAACAATTGAAGCAAAGCCATTAAAGGTTATTTCAGCTTGAGATGGTAAAGATATCAAAGCTGCTATTAAGGATGTAAACGCTAATTTTTTCTTCATTAGTAAATACCTATGGTTTCATGTAATTAATTTAAACTTTAAATTGTAATGCTATTTTTTCTAATTCTGAGGCGAGACCCGTTAACTCATTACTGACTTGTGCTATCTCAGTAGAAGCATTTGAGGCGTCTTCTGCGGATTGTTGAATATCATCAACATGCTTAACCATCAGTGTTGATACTTCCGTTTGCTGCTGGGTTGAGTGGGCAATTTCATCGTTCATTGTTGAAATAGTGCTAATAGCGCTGGTAATCTCAAGAAGACTATCGCCAGCTTGATTGGCACTTTTTACGCTATTTTCAACACCGGTGATAGAGCTTTCCATCGTATGCACCGCTTTACTCGCTGCACTTTGGAGTTGATCTAACATTTGATTAATTTGCTGAGTTGACTCTTGTGTTCTTGAAGCAAGATTTCGTACTTCATCTGCCACAACCGCAAAACCACGTCCTTGTTCGCCGGCTCTTGCTGCTTCGATGGCGGCATTTAATGCCAATAAGTTTGTTTGTTCAGCAATGCCTCGGATGACCTCTAACACGACATTAACTTTGTTAGTATCATCGTTAAGCTGATTAATAATTTCTGAAGATTCTTGGATAACTTCTGATAGTTGTCTTATTTCAACAACTGTTTTATCGACAACATCTTTACCATTGCTTGCTTCGTCATTGGCATTTCTTGCTGAAGACACTGCATCAGCGGCATTTGATGTGATTGCTTGAACACTATGGCTCATTTCTTCAACGGAATGCTTTGATGCGTTAATACTTTCGGTTTGGCGCTCAAATGAGCTAATTGTTTCGTTTGAAAGGTTTTGAATATTATTCGCGGTTTGCGCTAATGGCACAGCGGTATCAACAACATTTTTAATGACGCTTTGTAGCTTTTCAATAAAACTATTGAACCAAAATACTAAGTCGCCAATTTCATCTTTATTTGAAGTCGTTAATCGTACCGTAAGGTCGCCATTATCTTGAGCAATGTTTTTTAACGAAGAAATAATACTTTGCAGACTTTTATTAATTGAGTTTGCTATGGGATATGAGGTACTAAAAAGAATGATAATGGTAACTATGCCAATAGTAATACCGATAGTAGATGTTGACTCCACTTTACTACTAACTGACTCAAAAGCATGATTAAACGATTGATTTTTCTCACTTTGAAATTTTGACAATTTGGCTTGTAAGGCATTTAGTTTATCCACCATTGAGGTGCTTCGACTTTCCAGAGTGCTAAAGTCCATGGTGCCATCAACCATCTCTTTAGATAAACCATGCGCTTGCTGATAGTACTCATTAAAATCTGTGAGTAACTGCCTTAAAAAAGGCGAATTACTTTCATTAATTGCAAAAGACTTTTTAATTTCACTTCTGAATTCTTGTGCATAATTATCAGCACTTTCAAGCAATTCTGTTTCACCCATAGTGACAGCACTGCTTAAGGTTTCTTTAATTTTATCTAAATAAAGTAAACCAAATTCAGATGTTTTTAAATACTTGTACTCAACAGCATAAGCGTCATCTAGTTGATTCACAATTTGTGACATTGCCACTAGACTCGTAATTAAGTAAATGGAAAAACCAATAGTACCTACAATAGGTATGAGTAATATTTTGATACGAATGGGTAGAGTTTTAAATGAAACCATTAGATGTAAAGCCCCGTTTTATTCTTAATGAAATGCGTTTCCTTCTTGAGTATAGACAAAATATGAAAAAGTGACTGATAGATAACAATAAATATTAATTTATCGATGAAAAATACAAAAATGACTATGGGCTTAGTTTTTTTATGAATGGATATGGGTGAAGAAAAGGGAAGTCTTTAATTAGCAAAATGTTAGGTATGATATAAAAAGGGAGTAAAACGAGTGTTTCTCCCTTTCTTAAGATGCGCAGTTTAAAGCTGTAGTAAGGTTTAAAAAGCAGTGTTAATAAAGACTACGACTAACAACACAGGGCAAATATAACGAAGATAAAAGCCAAGTAACTTTAAGCTGTTGTCTTGCTTTAGTTTTGCAATGTCAGTTAATTTATTACCTTTTTTCCATAACCAGCCCACGACAATAAAATAAAACAATGACATTAATGGCTGTAATATGGTCGTTAGTAACTGAATAACTAGACCAAAGAGTACTTCAAAGTAGGCGATAAGTACCATGCTTGCAATGAGAACTGCGCTTGACATTAACCATGTAGCTTTTTTTCTTGATATATTTTTAGCTTCTACAAAGTAGGCAACAGGCACTTCTGTGGAAGATATTGTTGAAGTTAAAGCGGCAATAGATAATAGCGCAAAAAAAGCAAATGATACTACTACGCCAATAGTTCCCATGGAAGAAAACAATTCAGGTAAAATCTGAAAGATTAGCTGGCCTTCACCAATGAGCTTTCCATCAGCAAAAACTTGTTGCCCTGCGTGTTGGGCAACAAAAAGTGCAGGAATTATTAATAAACCAGCGATAAAAGCGATAAGGGTGTCAAGTGCTGCGATGGATACAACTAACTTACCTATCTGTTGATCTTTTTTTATGTATGAGCCGTAAACCATCATTGAACCAACGCCAATCGCTAGGGAGAAAAATGCTTGCCCCATAGCAGAAATAATTAGTTTAGGGTTCGTTACTTGATTGAAATCAGGTACTAAATACAGCTTAACCCCTTCTAAAGCACCCTCTTGTTGTAAAATAAAGGTGATTAAACCAATTAACATTAGTAGTAATATAGGCATTAGTCGGGTAGACCAACGTTCAATCCCCCCATGTACGCCTTGGTGAATAATACCGGCAGTAAGTAGAATGAAAATAGGGGTGAAAATAACGTTACGTAAGGTACTTGAAGAAGCTAACCATTGTGATAATTCGGTTGCGTTAAATAACAGCGCTAAAGCAGAAAGTGAATGGGCTAGCATCCAGCCGGCAACAATGGTGTAAAAGCTAAGCATCATTAAGGCGCCAACCAGACCTATTAAGCCTGCATTTTTACCCGTGTTAGCAAATTTTTCACCACAAGCTTGTTTTAACGATTCTACAGGGTTGCGCTGAAATTGATTACCTATATATATTTCAGCGTAAAGCGCAGGCAACGCGAGAATAACCGTCACTATGAGATAGACTAATAGAAAAGCGCCGCCACCATTATTTGCAGCCTGTGTAGGGAACCCCCAAATATTTCCTAAGCCAATTGCTGCACCTGCAGCAGCTAAAACAAAACCGAGACGAGATTTAAAAGAATCGCGAGAAGTACCAGTCATAGAGAAAATTATTATTAGAATTAGTTAGGCAAAGCTTAACGATTTAAGAGAGCAAGTGAAAGTCTAAATATAGTTATTAGCCGTTAATTTAAGCAATAAACACACATTTACTGACAAAATGTCATTTATCTTGGTAATTGACTTTTGATATAATCACGACATTATTCCATTAAAATATAGTTATCATATGTCATTAGAATCACCAGCTAGTCAATTACAGTTCGAGATTATTCCTGTAACCCCTTTTGAGCAAAATTGTACATTGTTTTGGTGTGAAGAAACGAAAAAAGCTGCCGTAGTTGACCCAGGTGGTGATGTAGAAAAGATCAAAAAAGCTCTGACCAAACATAACCTCACTTTAGAGAAAGTGTTAATTACCCATGCGCACATTGATCATGCTGGAGCTACTCATGATTTATCTAGTCAATACAATGTGGCAATTGAAGGGCCGCATAAGGAAGATCAATTCTGGATTGATATGCTTGAAGATCAAAAGCAACGTTTTGGTGGCGCCTTTTCATATGCAAAGCGCTTTACACCTAACAGGTTTTTACAGCAGGGTGATACTGTTACGTTTGGTAAAATTAGCTTGGAAGTTTACTTTTGCCCAGGTCATACGCCAGGCCATGTGGTGTTTTATCATAGACCATCCCAATTAGCGCAAGTGGGTGACGTATTATTTTCAGGTTCAATTGGTCGTACGGACTTTCCTCGTGGTGATCACCCAACACTTATTAATTCAATCAGAAACAACTTATTCCCGTTAGGTGACAATGTTCGCTTTATACCTGGCCATGGTCCTATGAGTACTTTTGGTCAAGAGCGAAAGTCTAATCCATTTGTTAGTGATGCTGCATTAGGTCGTCGTTAAATGAATAGTTTGGTATTTCGCGCACAGCGACGATTAAAGAAAATTGATAACAGTAAAATTTTTCAAGGGATTATCATCGCTGTTATTATTTTATCGGCGTTACTGATTGGCGCTAAAACACACAACCTTTCTGATAATGCTATTGCAATATTAGCGATGTTAGATTCAGCGGTAACGGTCTTTTTCGTTATTGAAATTGTCATTCGTTATCTAGCCTATCCTAATAAAAAGCAGTTTTTCAAAAACGGTTGGAATATATTTGATACTGTCATCGTGATTGGTAGTTTAATCCCTGCTGGTGGCACTGGCGTATTGCTCGCGAGGCTATTACGCGTATTTAGAGTGTTGCGCTTGGTCTCAATGGTCCCTGAACTTCGCTTATTAATTAATGCTTTATTAAAAGCCATTCCAAGAATGGGTTATATAGCATTATTAATGTTTGTTATTTTTTATATATATGCTGCTATTGGTAGTATGCTATTTCATAACATTAATGAAGTACTTTGGGGCGATGTCTCTATTTCAATGTTAACGCTATTTAGGGTGGCAACATTTGAAGATTGGACAGATGTCATGTACGAAACTATGACGGTTTTCCCAATCAGTTGGATATATTATTTATCTTTTATCTTCTTAACGGCTTTTGTGTTTTTAAATATGATGGTTGGTACTGTGCTAGAGGTCATGGGGCAAGAGCATGAGAAGTTTCGAGCTGAGCAACATGGTGAAACTGGTGAAGGTGGCGAACCAGCTAGTCGTGCGCAAATAGACAAACTTGAAGCCGAGCTCGCAGAAATTAAAGCGTTGCTTGTTGAAAAAGCAAAGTAGCTTTTTTAAAAGGTTTAAGCTTTAAAAAAGGCAGTGATAAATAATATCACTGCCTTTTTTGATTACCGTTCTAATTGATCATCAATGTAATTATTCATTTAATCGACTAGTGCGTTTGTGGCACTAATTAAATGGTGTCTAGTATTTGGCTCTGAAGAAGAATGCCCTGCGCCTTCACTGGTAATCAAGGTTGATTTTGGTAAATTTTGATGTAATTGCCATGCATTATCGTATGGGCAAACTATATCGTATCTACCGTGAATTATTGTCGTAGGGATTTCTTGAATTTTATCGCAATTATTCAGTATTTGATCGCTTGTTAAAAAGCACTGATTAAACATATAGTGCGCTTCATGGCGTGCAAGTGTCCATGCTCTTTCATCTGCGGTTGCTTCATCAACAAACTTTTGATCGGGTATTAAAGTACAGCAGCGTATTTCCCAAATACTCCAAGCTTTGGCTACTTTCATGGCCAGTTCTTTATCATCACCTATCATAATTTCATAAGCCGATTGTACGGTTCCTTGCTCAGAGCCTTGCGGCAAGCTGTTTAAATACTCTTGCCAATAATCAGGATAAATTCGGGTGGCACCGCCACCGGCAAAAGTCCAGTTTGTATCATGCTCTCTGCCCAAATAGATACC
>Ga0193960_1000463_pt1 | contig 16868 bp, 15 predicted proteins | sample FB_3_MG_FD_140338 | JGI IMG/M metagenome (GOLD analysis project Ga0193960, IMG submission 140338) | Microbial mat bacterial communities from the Broadkill River, Lewes, Delaware, United States - FB_3_MG | ecosystem: Environmental > Aquatic > Freshwater > River > Microbial mats | place: USA... | reverse complement strand
GTCATAATGAGGAATATTTTCTTTAATATCAATAATTTCCATGTTTCCACCGTCCATTACTAACATTGGTCTAATATCTTCATCTAATACAGAATCAATAGCTTTAATTCTTTGAACTAAAGTCATTTTATCAAATGTTAATTCTCCTGATTCAGATGCATCAGCAGCATTTTTCATTTTAGCTTCTTCCATTTCAGCTCTTGTATCAGCTAAAATATCTACTAAATAAACATCTTTTTCTTCATGCCCACCAGGCTTGATACATGATTTACAAAATGCACCTGCTTTTGTATAATCAGTAATTTCTTCAACAGTTTTTAAATCATTGATTCTAATAACCTCTTGAATTGTTCCTAAAGTTACCCTTGCACATTCACATACAATAACTTCAGTTTCAAAAGATTCCATATCAACACCTTTATATTCCCCTGCAGCTTTTTTGATAACATCATAAGCCATAACAGAACAGTGCATTTTTTGAGGTGGAACAGCTGGAGTATCTGCATTATCCCTTAATGCAAATTCAACATCAATATTAGTGATCTTAACAGCTTCATCAACAGTTTTTCCAACACATAATTCAGCCATAACATCAGAAGATGCAATTGCAGTACCACAACCAAAAGATTTGAATTTAGATTCTAAAATCTCATCAGTCTTTTCGTTTACAGCCCAGTATAATCTTACTGCATCACCACATGATTCAGCACCGAAGTCAGCAACGATTAATTTTGCATTTAATTCTTTTGCTCTCTCTTCAGTAATTTCACCTTGGTGTTGAGGATTATTCATTCTATTTACAACTTCGTTTGAGTACTCGTCCCAAATTGATCCACTAATTAAATCATTTTTAGCCATATTTATTCCTTTTTAGATTCTATTTATATTTTATTCTATTTTATAAACCAGAATTATGTGATTCTGGAGCGTACGCGTAAGATGAAGAAATTGCTCTTAATCTTGTAACTGCATCTTTAATAACTTTGATTGCATAATCAATTTGCTCTTCAGTATTAAATCTACTTAAAGATAATCTAACACCTGTATGAGCTAACTCACTATCAGATCCAAATGCATTCATAACAGGATTTGCTTCTAAATCTTCAGAAGCACAAGCAGAACCAGTAGATGCACCAACACCATTTTGGTTAAGATCCCATAACATTGATTCACCTTCAACACCTCTAATAGAGATTAATGTTGTATTTGGAGTTCTATTATCTTTCCCACCAATTACAAGAGTTTCAGGAATTTCTAAAATTGCATTTTCTAATTTATCTCTTAATTTTCTTACATGTTCTTCTTCATAAGCTAAAGCCATAGTAGAAGTTGCAAGTTTCATAGCAAGACCCATACCAACCATTGATGCAACATCAACAGTACCAGCTCTAAGTCCTCCCATTTGCTCACCACCATGCATTAATGGAGTTAAAGCTAAACCTTTTTTAAGATATAAACCACCAACACCTTTTGGTCCATGGAATTTATGAGCAGAGAAAGTTAAGTAATCAACATTACAATCTTGTACATCTACTTTGATTTTACCAATTGCTTGTGTAGCATCAGTGTGAAATGGAACACCAGCTTCTTTACAGATAGCTCCAATTTCTTTAATTGGGAAAATTTTACCAGTTTCATTATTAGCCCACATAACTGTAACTAAAGCTGTTTCTTCTTTAATAAAGTCTTTTACAATATTAGCTTCTAAAACACCTTCTTCATTTACTGGTAAATATGTTACTGCAACACCTTGAGATTCTAAGAATTTACAGGCTGCTGTTACTGCTGGATGTTCTACTTCTGTAGTAATGATGTGTTTTTTATCACCATTTAAAATTTTATCAATCCAGATACCTTTTATAACTGTATTAATACTTTCAGTAGCATTAGCTGTGATTATAATATCATCTTCATCTGCTGCATTAATACCATCGTATAAATAATTAAGTGCTTCAACCATTTTAGGATGAGTTCCTGCTCCAAATTTATGTAAAGAATTTGGATTACCATAGATATCACAGAAGAAAGGTTTCATTTCTTCGTAAACTTTAGGGTCAACCATTGTTGTAGCATTATTATCTAAATAAACTTCCATCATGTTTTTTATTCCTATTTTATGATAACAATTATCATTTTTATTTATAATTATCATTATATTTTTTAAATTAATTTTTCGTATTCTAATCTAAATAGGATAAAATTTGTCTTAATTAACTTCATCAGAAGAATTTTATTCCATTTTGTAACAAATTACGTGATTAATAAACACTCTTATTATTAATTTAAAGTTTTAATTTTCGGCGATATTATATTCAAATTATGATAAATATATAGATTACTAATAAAGATATGTTAAGTTTACTAAGACATAATTAGTGCTATTAATAAAGAAGGAAGCATATGAAATATTTAATCTTTTTATTTTTAATACCCGTACTTACTCTAGGAAATATTGATTTTAACCTTGAAAAATATGAGAAAGATGCATCTTTGGGAGATGAAAAAGCAAAATTCATTCTTGGCAAAAGGTACTATACTGGACAAGGTATAAAAAAAGATGAAAAAAAAGCTCTTTTTTACCACAGTCAAATAATCCAAAATGCATCAGAGAAAACCATTCTTAGTTTATTTGATTTATATGAGTCTTTTGATTCAAAGTTTATAAAAAACAATGCTAAAGCTTTAGAGAAAAGAATTAGTAAATTAGATAATCCAAAGTTAAATTGTATTTTAGCAAAAAGCTATTATCGTGGATTATTTACAAGAAAAGATATAAACAAAGCTTTACACTTATATGAAAAAGGTGCAAAAGAAGGAGAATCTTTTTGTATTACTTTTTTAAGTAGGTATTACTTTTTCCAAAAAGATTATGAAAAAGCTATCAAATGGATAAAAGAAGATACTAAAGCAAATAATACATATAGTTTAGAAAGATTAGCAATATCATATGAAGAAGGTCTTGGTGTAAAAAAAGATATAAATAAAGCCAATGAAATTTACAAAAAACTTCTTCTAACAACAAAAAGAGAAGTAGCAATAAAAAAACTAGGCATTCCTTTTAAAATAGATTTAAATAAAAAAGACCCTAAAAACTATCAAAAATTTAAAGAAGCATTTAATAAAAAAGATTATACAAATTCATTAAAATATGCCCTTGCAGATGCAAAAAACAATAATCATAGAGCACAATATAATGTAGCACTTCACTATCAACACGGGTTTGGTGTAAAAACAGATTTTAAAGAAGCATTTTCATGGTATAAAAAATCTGCTGATCAAAACTTTCATCTAGCATTACTTAAAATTGCTGAGTTTTATTATTATGCAATGGGAATTGAGAAAGATAAAGAAGAAGCTTTGATTTATTATAGAAAAGCTGCACTACTTGGAAATGATAAAGCTAAACAAGAAATAGTAAGAAACTATAGAAAAAAATATGTATCTTCAAAAAATAAAAATAAAACTCGAACAAATGAAATAAAAGAGCTATATAAACAAGTACGAGAAGAGAGAAAAGCTAGAGATTACAATAAAGCCTTAGAGACTTATCAAAAGTTGTATTCACTTGGAGAAAAAAGAGCACTATTAAGTATCGCAAATATTTATGATAGATTTAAAGATGAAGAACAAATGCTTTATTATTATAATCTTGCCTTAGAAAAGCATAATATTCAAGAAGCAGGAAAAGAGCTTTCAAATTATTACTTATATTATAAATATGATTATAAAAAAGCACTTGATTATTTAGAAAAAGCTAATGATAAAAAAAATGAAAAGTTTGCAATAAGTATTGCCGAAATGTACGGTGAAAAATTTATGAACTTAGATAAAACAATATATTGGTATAAAAAAGCAGCAAAACTAAATTCTGGATTTGCAATAGTAAAACTAGATGAACTTTGCGCTTATAATCCACAATATAAGTGTTTAAATAAAAGATTATTCCAAGAGTTACTAAAGTGACATTAAGTTTACTATGGAGATAATTATAAAAATTTTAATTCAAGGAAATTTATGAAAAAACTAATATCAATTATAATGATAAGTTTTTTATCACTATTTTTTACTGCGTGTGATAAAAAAACTGAAGTAAAAGAAGAAAAAAAAGTACTTAAAGTAGGAATGGAATTAGCCTACCCTCCTTTTGAAATGAGTGATAAAGAAGGAAATCCTCAAGGTGTTTCAGTTGATTTTGCTAAAAAACTAGGTGAATATTTAGGAAAAGAAGTAGTTATTGAAAATACTGCATGGTCTGGATTAATTCCATCATTAAAGACTGGAAAAATTGATTTAATCATTTCTTCTATGACAATTACTGAGGAGAGAAAGAAATCTATAGATTTTTCAACTCCTTATGCACAATCATCATTAGCAATCTTAGCAAATAAAGATTCAAAGGTTCAATCTATTGAAGATTTAGATATAGAGGGTAAAAAGATAGCTGTAAAAAAAGGTTCAACTGGTCATGTTTATGCATCAAAAAATCTTAAAAATGCAGAACTTTTAATCTTCGATAAGGAAAATACTTGTGTACTTGAAGTAGTACAAGGTAAAGCAGATGGTTTTTTATATGATCAATTAACTATATATAAAAATTATATTCAACATCAAGATACAACTATTGCACTTTTAAAACCATTCCAAAAGAACTTTGAACATTGGGGAGTTGCACTTAGACAAAACGACCCAATCAAAGAAAAAGTAAATGAGTTTATTAAAAAAGCAAAAGCAGATGGGACATTTGATTCTTTTGCAAATAAGCATCTAAAAGAAGCAAAAGCTACTTTTACTGAATTAAATATTCCATTTTTCTTCTAGGACTTAGCTATTAATTTAAAAGATTATTTTATAAATGAATTAACATATAAAAAAGATAACTCTCTATCAAAGGGAGTTTATTTTTTTAATTTACTTTTTTTAGCTGTATTAATTATTACACCTGTATATTTGATGTTTGCAAATATTTCATATAACTTTAACTGGTCTCATGTATACGAATATAAACAAAAGTTTATAAATGGTTTTATAATGACTATTATAATTTCATTTTTTGCTTTAGTGCTGAGTTTTATTATTGGGCTATTTTTTGCATATGCACAAAACTCTAAACTTATAATATTAAGATTTTTTGCAAGATTTTATATTGAGATTATAAGAGGAACACCTCTTTTAGTTCAGATACTTATTTTCTTTTATGTGTTTGCAAATAACTTAGGTTTTGAAAATAGATATATCGTAGGTACTTTCATACTTGCAATATTTTCAGGAGCTTATGTATGTGAGATTATAAGAGCAGCAATTGAATCAATAGAGAAAGAACAGTTTGAAACAAGCCTAAGCTTAGGAATGTCTGATTTTCAAATGTATAGACATATTATCTTCCCACAAGCTTTTAAAAGAATGCTTCCAGCCTTAACAGGACAATTTGCTTCTATTATAAAAGATTCATCACTATTATCTATTATTGCAATTTCAGAGTTTACTATGAATGCACAAGAAGTAGATGCTATTACATACTCTACTTTAGAGAGTTATATTCCACTTGCTATTGGGTATTTATTACTTACTTATCCAATCTCTTTTTATACAAAAAAACTAGAAAAAAACATCAAATAACTGAAGTAAAATTTAAATAGGATAAAATTTGTCCTATTTAAGTTATTTTTAAATATTTTACTGTTATATTGAATTAGGACTAAATTTGTCCTATTTAAAAATTAAACAATATTTGGAGTCTGTTATGAGTAAAAATAAGCAGATACATGACGTTATAAACAGTGATTATAAACTTGGATTTGAAACTTTAGTTGAGAGTGATACTTTTCCTAAAGGTTTAAACGAAGATGTAATCAAAGCAATTTCAGCTAAAAAAGAAGAGCCTTCTTGGTTATTAGATTTTAGACTTAAAGCATATAAAAGATGGCAAAAAATGGATGAGCCTAAATGGGCAAATCTTGATTATCCAAAAATAGATTATCAAGATATAGCATATTTTTCAGCCCCTAAAAAAGCTTTAGATTCATTAGATGAAGTTGACCCAGAAATTTTAAAAACATATGAAAAACTTGGAATTCCTTTGGAAGAACAAAAGTTATTAGCAGGGGTTGCAGTAGATGCTGTTTTTGATTCTGTATCAGTAAAAACTACTTATCAAGAAGAACTTGAAAAGTTAGGAATTATATTTTGTTCGGTAAGTGAAGCTGCCAACAAACACCCAGAAATTTTAAAAAAATATTTAGCTTCAGTTGTACCTGTAGGTGACAATTATTTTGCCTGTTTAAACTCTGCTGTTTTTACAGATGGAAGTTTTGTATATATTCCACCAAATACACACTGTCCAATGGAATTATCTACATACTTTAGAATAAATGCCTTAGATACAGGACAATTTGAAAGAACTATTATCATAGCTGATGAAGGTTCATATGTTTCATATAATGAAGGATGTTCAGCTCCAAGTAGAGATGAGAGACAACTTCATGCAGCAGTTGTTGAATTAGTTGCCCTAAAAGATGCTCAAATAAAATATTCAACTATTCAAAACTGGTACCCAGGTGATGAAACAGGAAAAGGTGGTATTTTAAACTTTGTAACAAAAAGAGGTTTATGCAAAGGTGATAACTCAAAAATATCATGGACTCAAGTAGAAACTGGATCATCTTTAACATGGAAATACCCATCATGTGTTTTAAAAGGTGATAATAGCGTTGGTGAATTCTATTCAGTTGCAATATCTTCAAAAGCTCAACAAGCTGATACTGGAACAAAAATGATTCACTTAGGAGCTAATACAAAATCAACTATAATATCAAAAGGTATTTCTGCAATGCATGGAGTTAATGCATACAGAGGATTAGTAAGAGTTGGTAAAAATGCTCACAATGCCAGAAATATATCTGAATGTGATTCACTTCTTATAGGAAATACATGTAATGCACATACTTATCCTTATCATGAAGTTAAAAATATGAGTGCACAAATAGAACATGAAGCTACAACTTCAAAGATTTCTGATGAACAACTATTTTACATACAGCAAAGAGGAATAAATCCTGAAAATGCTGTTTCAATGATTGTAAATGGTTTTTGTAAAGAAGTATTAAAAGAACTTCCAATGGAATTTGCAGCAGAAGCAAAAGAATTATTAAATATATCACTAGAAGGAAGTGTCGGATAATAAGAACAATTCATTGTTCTCTTTAGGATTTGTTTCTTTAGTTTTAGCTTTGCTGAAACGTTAAAAGAAAATATAAAAGAAAGGTTCCCTTGAAAAATGGGAGCATTTTTTAAGGAAAAAACTATGCTAGAAATAAAAGATTTAAAAGTAAGTATAAATGAAAAAGAGATTTTAAAAGGTCTTAACTTAGACATCAAACCAGGGGAAGTACATGCCCTAATGGGAATAAATGGTGCAGGAAAATCAACTTTAGTAAAAACACTAAGTGCTCACTATGACTGTGAAGTAATAGGTGGATCTATTACCTATAAAAAGAAAGATTTACTTGAGATGGATGTAGCACAAAGAGCTAATGAAGGTATTTTTATGAGCTTTCAAAATCCTGTAGAAGTTCCAGGAGTAAACAATAGCTATTTTTTAAAAACAGCAGTAAATGAAAAAAGAGTTTACCAAGGAAAAGAAGAAGTAGATGCAATGCAGTTTCTAAAACATATAAAAGAGCAAACAGCAAAACATGGAATTGATAGAAAACTTCTACAAAGAGATTTAAATGATGGTTTCTCTGGTGGTGAGAAAAAAAGAAATGAATTAATTCAACTTTTACTTTTAAACCCAGATTTAATCATGTTAGATGAAATAGATTCAGGACTTGATGTAGATGCTATTAAAACTGTTGCAAATGTAATAAATGCAATGCTTGATGGAAAAAAATCTATACTTATGATTACACATTATGATAGATTACTAGAATTAATTAAACCAGATTTTGTACATATTTTAAGTGAAGGTAAAATAGTAAAAACAGGTGATTATAATCTTGCTTTAGAACTTGATGAAAAAGGTTTTGAAGGAATAGGAATAAAAGATGAGAGTAAATGAGATTGAAGGATTAAGCCTTCCTAAAAAATATGATGAAGAGTTTAGAAAAATAGATTTTTCAAAGCTTTTTTCATATGATTTTAAAAATGTTAAAACTTATGAATTTGATATTATGGGACTTAAGATAATCACAGATGAAGCTTCTTATGAAAATGTCTTATTTGATATTACAAGAAGTATAGATAATAAACAAGTTATTCTTACTATTAATTCTAATATTCCAGAGCCTATTTGTTTAGTGCATAAAATAAATGAAGATGAAACTTTTTATACAAACTCACTTAAAGTTGAAGTAAAAAAAGGTGCAAAAGCTTCACTAATTGAAGTGTTTACAAATACCTCAACAAATAGTGCATATAGTGTAAATAGAACTTTTCACATTGAAGAAGATACAGATTTTGAATATGCAAAAGTACAACATATAGTTGAAGATAATTCTTTTATTTATAATGGAAACTTTATACAAGAAGATAATTCAAAATGCAAATTTACAAGCTTTGAGTTAGGAAATGCATTTGTTGTAAATAACTATATTAATATTATTGATAATAAAAATGTTGACTATAATTTAAATGCTTTAGTAAAATTACATAAAGATGCAAATACTTCTAATCTTGTAAAAACTGTTCATAATAATGAAAGCTCAAAAAGTGATATAAACTTTAAGCATTCACTAAAAGATGAAGCAAGAGCTGTTTTTAAAGCTAAATCTATTGTAAATAAAGAGGCTTTATATTCTAAAGCATTTCAAAACTCAAATACAATATTACTTTCAAATGATGCAAGTATTTATGCTCAACCTCATTTGGAGATTTTAATAGATGAGTTAGAAGCTAGCCATGGGGCAACTACTGGTACTTTAGATAAAGAACAACTTTTATATTTACAATCTAGAGGTGTATCAAAAGACAAAGCATATGACATGCTTTTAAAGGCTTTTGAAAGTCAAATATATGATAATATTAGCGACAAATTAATCAAAGAATTTATAGCTGATTATAGAAGGAGTAAATATGTTTAAAAAAGATTTTCCATACTTTAAAAACTCCAATATTGTATATTTAGATAATGGTGCTACAACTCAAAAACCTCAAAGTGTAATTGATTCACAAGTTGAGTATTATGAAAAATACTGTGCAAATACACATAGAAGTAATTTTGGAGATGCTAATAAAGCAACTACAAATTACGAGGGTGCTAGAAAAATATTAAAAGAGTTTATAAATGCATCACAAAATGAAGAAATTGTTTTTACAAAAGGGGTTAGTGAATCTATAAACTTTATAGCTTCATCATATGCGTCTAAGTTTGAAACAGTGATTATCTCTTCTCTTGAACATCATTCAAATATCGTACCTTGGCATATGCAAGGTAGAAGTTTAGGAAAAGGTTTAGAAGTTGTAAGATGTGATGAAAACCTTTCTTTTGATTTTGAACATTTTGAAGAAATATTAAAAGCAAATGCTAATGCTTTCGTATCTATAACTCACATATCAAATGCTTTTGGTAAAGTCCATAATATAAAAGAAATAACAAGACTTGCACATGAATATGGTGCTATTGTCTTAATAGATGGGGCACAAAGTTTAGCCCACTTAAGAGTTGATATGCAAGATATAGATGCAGATTTTTTTGCAATATCTGCACATAAGACATTTGGGCCAACAGGTGTTGGAGCTATATATATAAAAAACACTCACCTTAAAGATGTTGGAGCTTATCAAACAGGAGGAGCAACTATTCATGAAGTTGATTTTAATAGTTCAACTTTACTAGACTCTCCTTATAAGTTTGAAGCAGGCACTCAAAATATAGCAGGTGTAATTGGTTTTGCAAGCGCACTAGAGTATTTAAATAAAGTTGGTTATGAAAATATTGAAGCTATTGAAAAAGATGTTTATACATACTTAGATAGTGAACTACAAAAGATTCCTGATATTGAATTTTATAACGATATAAGTGATTCAGTAGGAAGTAGATCTTTTAATATAAAAGGCATAGTTCATGATGATATTGGAATATTAGTTGATAAGATGAAAATAGCTCTTAGAGTTGGACATCATTGTGCACAACCTATTATGAAAGAGCTTGGAATCAAAGGAACTATTAGAGTATCATTAGCTTTCTACAATGACTATAATGATGTAGATGAATTAATAAAGGCTTTAAATAGAGCCCTTAAAATGCTAAAAGATTAAAATAGGAAATAATATGAGTATTGAAAATAGAGTTGAAGAAATAAAAGAAGATTTAGATTTTTTTGAAGATGAATTACAAAAATATGAATACCTTATTGATTTAGGAAAAAAACTAGAACCTTTAGATGAAACTTATCAAATACCTGTAAATTTAGTACATGGATGTACTTCACAAGTATGGTTAATATGTGAAAATAAAGATGGAGTTTTACATTTCAAAGGAACTTCTGATGCTATTATCGTAAAAGGCTTAGTATATATGATACTTCAAATTTTTTCAAATTCAAGTATAGAAGAGTTGCAAGAAGTTGATATGGATATAGTTCATGAATTAAAACTTGCAGAAGTAATTACTCCAAATAGACAAAGTGGTGTTATTGGAATGATTAAAAAAATAAAAGAGTATGCATTAAAAGCATAGAGGATAAAAAATGACTCAAGAACAATTAGATGTAATCAAAGAAAAAGTTATTGTAAATTTAAAAAATGTATTTGATCCTGAAATACCTGTAAATGTATTTGATTTAGGATTAATATATGAAATTCATTTCAAAGAAGTGAAAAACTATTTACACTGTGAAATTATAATGACCCTAACAAGTCCAGCTTGTCCTGTAGCAGAATCCCTAGTTGAACAAGTAAAATATGTGTCATTAGCAGTTGATGAAATTGATGAAGCATATGTAAATCTTACATTCTCACCTCCTTGGTCACAGGATATGGTAAGTGAAGAAGGTAAAGAACTTATGGGATTGTCTGGGGCTATAATATAATCAAAAAACTGCTATAATGTCAAAATTATGTAAGCGAGTAAAATATGAGAGATACTAGTCTAAATAACAATTTAAAAAATCCTTCTTTAGAAGAGGTAACTTTAACATTAGAACAACAAGAAAATATATCTAAAATACAACAAGAGATATTATCAATGGTAGCATCTCACAACTCAACAGAAGATATACTAAATAGATTATGTATTCTTGCAGAAAAACTTCTACCAAATGCAGTTGCCTCAATAATGCTTCTAAATAAAAAAACTGGCTTAATTAGTATAAAGTCAGCTCCCTCAATTCCCCAAGAAGGAAAAGATGCACTTAAAAATCTAAAACCTGGAATCCATGGAGGTTCATGTGGAAATGCGATTTTTAAAAATGAAGCACAATATGTTCAAAATACTTTTCAAGATATAAGATGGAAAGATTTATTACAAGTAGCTATAAACTTTAATATCTGTTCTTGCTGGTCTATTCCTGTTAGAAATACAAATAAAGAAGCAATTGGAACTTTTGCTTTATCATCTTTTGAACATAGATCACCTTCTATTTTTCATAAAACTTTATTAGATGTTTTATCTTCAATAGTTAGTATAGTTTTAAAAAATCAAAAAGATGAAAAGAAAATTGCCCTATTCTCTGCTGTTATTCAAAATGCTGCTGAGGGTATGATAGTAAGTGATAAAAACAATAATATTATCCAAACCAATGAAACTTTTGAAAAACTATATGGATATAAAGAAGAAGATATTGTCAATAAGAATCCTAATATATTATCTTCGGGAAAACACAATAAAGAGTTTTATAAATCAATGTGGAACCAAATAAATGCAACTTCAAAATGGAGTGGAGAAATCACAAATAAAAAAAGTGATGGAACATTAATTACTCAATGGATGAGTATTAAAGCTTTATACAATGATAAAAACCAAATACAAAACTACCTAGCAGTATTTAGTGATTTAACACAATTAATTACTGCACAAAAGAAACTTGAACATATGGCTTATCATGACAGTCTTACAAATTTATACAATAAATCTTTTTATGAAAAACTACTTGAAGAAAAAAATTACAAAAGCTTAATTTTACTAAATATTGATAATTTCTCATATATAAATACAGTATATGGTTTTGAAATTGGAGATGAATTATTAATAAATATTGCAAATACAATAAGGGAAAATTGTCATACTAAATATATATTTAAATTCAACTCAGATGAATTTGCTCTACTTTATGAGGAAAAAATTGACTTAGAAAGTAGAATCCAAGAAATACAAAACTATTTTAACAATAACTCCATAGCTCTTGCGAATACTAAACTAAATATTACATTTTCATATGGTGCGAATTATTCAGATGAAAATCTTTTAAGAGATAGTGCGTCCGCTTTAAAAATGGCAAAAGAAAATGGCAAAAATAGATACTGTATTTTTAATGAACAAGAAGATAGTTTAGATTATAAAAATAAAGAAAACTTTATAAAATCTTCAAACTTAGTTAGAGATGCAATTGAAAAAAATCAAATTGTTCCATTTTTTCAAGGTATATATAACAATAAAGAAAACAAGATTACAAAATATGAAGCTTTGGTTAGAATAAAAAAAGATGATGAAATCATTTCTCCTTTTTATTTTTTAGATGCAGCTAAATTATCAGGACTTTTACCTACTATAACAAAAATTATGATTGATAAAACTTTTAGGGTTATGAAAAATACAAAAGTAAACTTTTCTTTAAATATTACAGAAGAAGATTTATCTCAAAACTATCTAATCTCTTACTTAGAAGAAAAAACTAAAGAGTATAGTATTGATATAAATAGAGTTACTTTAGAAATACTTGAAAGCGTAAGTGCAACAGGGAAAAAGAACCATATTACACAACTAAGTACTCTAAAAAATGCTGGCTTTAGAATTGCAATTGATGATTTTGGAACTGAGTATTCAAATTTTGAGAGAATATTAGATTTAGATGTAGACTTTATAAAAATTGATGCTAAATATATCAAAGATATTCATACCAATAAAAGAAGTTATGAAATCACACGAGCTCTTACTTTCTTTGCTAAAAATGTAAATATTTCATGTATAGCTGAATTTGTACATAATAAAGAAGTTCAAAAAATTATTGAAGACCTAGGAATAGATTATTCACAAGGTTACTACTTTAGCGAACCTAGCGATCAATTAATAAAATAGAATAGGAAAGTCCTATTCTAATTCTACTTTAGCAATTAAAAAATATAAACTGCTGCAAACCATCCAAATATTATTAGTGGAATATTGTAATGTATAAAAGTAGGAACTACTGAATCCCAAATATGATCATGTTGTCCATCAACATTTAAACCTGACGTTGGTCCAAGTGTTGAATCAGAAGCTGGACTTCCGGCATCGCCTAGTGCGGCAGCAGTTCCTATTAAAGTAATAGTTGCCATTACTGAGAAATCTAATTGTAAACATAAAGGTGCATAAATAGTTGCAATAATAGGAATAGTTGAAAAAGATGAACCAATTCCCATAGTAATAAATAATCCAACAACTAACATAAGTAAAGCTGCTAAAGATTTATTATCGCCAATAACTTGAGCAATTGAAGAAACTAATGTTTCAACTCCACCTGTACTATTCATAACTGAAGCAAATCCATTTGCTGCAATCATAATAAATCCAATCATTCCCATCATTTTAAGACCCTTAGTAAAGAAGTCTTGTGTTTGATTAGCTTTGATAACACCAACAACAATAAAGATAATAAATCCAGCAAGTGAACCTAAAATAATAGAGTTAGTATAAAGTTGTAAACCTAAAGCTGTGATAATTGAAGCAATTGCAATAATTATATGAAAAGTATTAATCTCTTTTTTCTCAGATTCAATTTCTAAAATCTTAGAAACATCATAAACTCTTTTCTTTCTATATGTAAATAAAATAGCTACTAATAAACCTAAGAACATTCCAAATACAGGAATTGCCATAGCCATTGGAAGTTGTCCTGAAATTGCATTAACTCCATTGTCAACTAAATTTTTTAATAAAATTTCATTTAAGAAGATTCCACCAAATCCAATAGGTAAAAACATATATGTTGCAACTAAACCAAATGTAATCACACAAGCTACAACTCTTCTATCTAATTCTAATTGAGCCATAGAGTGAAGTAATGGTGGAATTAAAATAGGAATAAATGCAATATGCACAGGAACTAAGTTTTGAGAAGAAACAGCAGCAAATAATACTAATGTAAGCATCATATATTTAATATATATAAATTGCATTGCTGAAGCACCTGAATTTACTTTTTTAATAATCACATTTGATAATAAATCTGTAATTCCTGATTTAGAAATAGCTACAGCAAATGTTCCTAACATTGCATATGATAATGCAATAGTTGCACCATTTCCTAAACCTTTATTAAAAGCCTCAATAGTTTCGTTTAATCCAAGTCCACCAGTTAGACCACCTACTATTGCTCCTACGATTAAAGCAATAACAATATTTACTCTTACTAGTGAAAGTATAACCATCACTGTAACTGCAATTACTACAGAATTCATCTGTTTTCCTTTTTTACACAATAATTACATAATTTATTTATGTTAGTTTCGATTTTAAAACTTGCAAGTGTAGTTTAAAAGTAGTAAAAACTAGATAAAACTAATATCTCTTATGTAATATTAATTTTTACAAAATAAAATAATCTTCCTTATTAAATAAAAACATATCTTTACACATATAATATAAACTCTTTTTCTATTATTTTTATAATTGAAACATATAATATACATAATTTGGAATTAATCTAAAGTATGAAATAATACACTTATGAAAAAAAATAATCAAAATAAAGCACCTTTTTATCGTAATAAACTAATAATAATAATCTTAGTAATTCTATTTATACCATCATTATTTTATGTTGCAAAAAATTCAAAACAAATAATAGAAGAAATAGGTTTTGGAAGTAAGAAATCTATACAAGATACAAAACAAATACCATCAAAATTACAATGGTTTAATGATTTTAAAGGTGTAGATAATATGGGAAACAATAGATAAAAACTTTTTCTTAAATTTTTAATTTAATTTATTTATTTATTGAATAACTTTAAATATTATGCAATCATATATATAAGGGGTTAAATATGCAGACTCTATTTATATGTATTTCACTTATTGTAATGATATTAGGACTTATTTTAGCTTACCAATCTATAAAATTCACTATTACAATGTGGAAATTTAAAAATAGAAAAAAAGATGGCAGTGAAGATAAAAATTTTAAATATTTTGATTAGAATCTTTTTTTGAGAGAATTGACAATAACACACCAGTACTTACTAATAAAGTAGCGACTATTAAATTCAAACTTAAAAGCTCATCTAAAAAAATAACACTTATAACTATAGAAATAATTGGTACAAAAAGTTGTAAAATAGAAGCAGTTATTATTTGAATTTGAGGTAAAACTTTATACCATAAAACATAACCAATAGCAGAAGTTAAACTTCCTGATATAAATGCTAATAAAACTCCATTTACACTAAGAATAATATCATCAAAAAAGAATAAGAAATAAAATACAATTACAAAAATACTTGCTTTAATAAAATTATCCATTGTATTAAAAAGTGCATCTTTTGAAGACTTACCAATAACAGAATAAATAGCCCATGCTATTCCAGATACAACCATCAAAGAAGCATGAAAATATGATACTTGCATACTTTCACTTGGATAAAGTAAATAAACTAAACCTATAAAAGCAATAATCAAACCAGAGATTTTTTGAATTGTGATTTTCTCTTTAAAGAAAAGTGCACTAAGAAGCATAACAATTTGGACAACACCAAATAGTAATAATGTCCCAGATCCAGCTTCTATATTTAAATATGAGAAGGAAAAGGCAATTGCGTATAAAAATAACATGAAGCCACTAAGCCAAGATGTTTTATAAGAAAAAGATAGTTTTTTTGTTTTATATAAATACAAAGCTATTAAAGTAATTGCAGCAAAAAACAAACGAAAAAAAGTAAAAGAATAAGCATCTATATAGTTATTAACAAGTGCAACTTTACAAAATATTGAGTTTAAACCCAAAAAAAGTAAAGAAGCACTTGTTAAAAAAACTAAATTCATAAATACTTTACTTAGCCTCTACAACTCTATATAAAGTAGCTTTTGATATATATTTATCAAAATATGCTCTACTAAATCTTTGTTTTGCAGAAGTTAATAAAAAGTTTGCATCTGTTAAGTCTGTACTTGTTGAGATACCTTCTTTAAATCTATTGTTTACAATATTGTAATTTTCTTTTGCCTGCTCTAAAGCTAATGTTGCTGTTTTATAGTTGTCATTTGCTACATCTAAATCAGATAGTGCATTTTCATATTGAAGATTAATATCTAATGTAGTTTTTGCTAATTGTGATTTTAACTTAGCCATTCTTGTATTATAAATAGCAATTTGTGTTTTGTCACTTCCACCATTATATAAATTCCAAGTAGCACTTAATCCTGCTACATTTTGATTATCTATTCCTGAATCAACTTCATTAAAAGATAAGTCTTCATAAAATCTATTATGAGATAAAGAAGCATCAACTTTAGGTAAATTTGAACCTCTAGCAGCTTTTTGTTGATTTCTTAGAGATTCTAAGTTCATTTTTAAAGCTTTTATTTCACTTCTTTGCTCTAATAAACTTTTATCAAATGTTCTTTTAACTAAATCTCTTTGTTTTAACTCTTCAATATTTTCACTTGATAAATCCATACCACCTAAAATATTTGATAATTCAAACTTAGCAATTTTTACATTTGCTTTGGCTCTTAC
>Ga0193960_1000460_pt1 | contig 16961 bp, 16 predicted proteins | sample FB_3_MG_FD_140338 | JGI IMG/M metagenome (GOLD analysis project Ga0193960, IMG submission 140338) | Microbial mat bacterial communities from the Broadkill River, Lewes, Delaware, United States - FB_3_MG | ecosystem: Environmental > Aquatic > Freshwater > River > Microbial mats | place: USA... | reverse complement strand
GTGATTGATTCTAGAAATAATGAAGTACTAGTAAAAACATACTCTTTATATTTTAAACAACTAAATAGATATTTTAGAGAAAATATATTATATATGGTTGGCGGAAATGGAATTGGTATTTTTAGAGGTTCAAGTATAAGATCTGCTACAACTTCTAAAATATTAAGTGATATAGGACTTGAGGATTAAAAACTAAAAAGCTAAAGAGAACTTTTACTTCTCTAGCTTTTTAAACTCTTTGATTATCTCATCTATTGGTTCAGTTCCCACAGAGATTCTAAGTAAATCAATAGGAAGCCCAATCTCTTCTAAAAATCTATTTCCTTCTTCACTTATTATCATATCCCAATGGGCTAAATAGGTATAAGGCATAAGAAGTGTAAACTCAGTACCAAGGCTTGGCCCTTTTGCAAAATCTAACTTGTCATATACTTCTTTGAACTCTTTGTTGAAAGTTACTGATATTATTCCTGTAAGGCTGTTGTCATCTCTCATAGTTTGAGAGTAGTTTTCTTTATTTTCGTCATTTAGACAGTAATAAATATCTTTTATATAAGGACAAGTTTTGAAATACTTTACTAACTCTTTTGTATTTGATGATATCTTTTTTACTCTTAGTTCATAACCTTTTATCTCATAAGCTAATCTTTGCATATCTTTTATATATACAGGATCACAGTGTTTGAAAAACTCTGTTGTCATATGTGAAAGCTTATGTCTTTTATTTAGAATAATAGCACCCATTAAAACGTCTGCATTTCCACAGGCAAATTTTGTAAGTGATTCTACAAAAATATCTGCGTAATCTTCTAGGTTTAAGTTATATGGTGTTGCAAAAGTAGTATCTATAACTAATGGGATATTATACACATCACATAGTCTTCTTAGTCTTTTTATATCCACTGTTTTTAGAAGAGGATTTGTAGGAACTTCTGTGATTATTGCACTTATTTTATTTCCATCTATTTTTAGATAATCTTCTAATAAATCTAGATTTAAAATATCTGGGAATACTTTTGATTGAGAATAGTGATGATTTACTATATTCATAGTATCAAGATATAACCAACCAAATTGAACTAAAATACTTCTTCCATTGTGCTTTTGAATAGAGTTTAATCCTCTAATAGCTGAATAAATTGCGTTCATTCCTGACGGTGCTAAACATACATTCTTTTTTGGTTGATTGTAAGCTGTGGCTAAAGTATCTATGATGATATCTTTTGCTTTTAATTCTTCTTCAAGTTCTTCTTGATGTACGTTTTCTATTAATCCAACTTCAAAAAGATACTTTTCTGCAAGTCTTGAAGATAGATTACAACCAACGTGTTGAATATACATCAACACTTTTTGTAGTTGAGATGTTCCACTTTGAACTAGGATAACTCCAAAAGGTTCATCAACTTCTACTTTGTTGTGAATAAAATACTTATCACTTATAAGCTCAACAGCTTTTTTAGAGCTTAGAAGTACTACTTCATAATCATCACTGATTTTATATTTGTCTTTGATATACAGCCCTAATTGTTTTAAATAAGGGTGCAATATAAATCTAGGATATCCACTTTTGATTTTTTCACAAACTTCTGGGGTTTGCTTCTCATAATCAATCACATCTTGAATATGTGGCATTGATACAGAAACAGCGTGAACGTTGTTTACTGGTAATGTTTGTCCACACTCTATGTGATTAAAAAAACTTTGACTCATATTTATTTTACTGCCTGCTCAATATCTTCTATTAAATCTTCTACATTTTCTAATCCAATAGAGAATCTAACAGTAGAATCAGCGATTCCAATAGCTGCTAACTCTTCTTTTGAGAATGAAGCATGAGAGATTTTTGCTGGAATTTCTACTCTTGAATCAGGGCTACCAAATGAACACTTTTCACCAAAGATTTTAGTATTTTCAATAAACTGTTCAGCTAATTCAACAGAATTAAAATCTACACAAAATAGTCCTGGAATATAATCCATTTGCTCTTTTGCCAGTTCATGTTGAGGGTGTGACTCTAAAGAGGGATGAGATACTTTTACTATGTAATCTTGTTCTTCTAAATACTTAGCAATGATAATAGAGTTTTTCTCATGTTCTTTCATTCGCACTTTCAATGTAGGAATACCTAACGTGATTAAATATACATCCATTGGGTTTTGTGATCTTCCACCTGCATTTGCATAGTAGTGAATCTCATCACTTAACTCTTTTGTTTTAGCAACAATCGCACCTGCAACTACAGCTCCATGACCTGAGATATACTTAGTAGTTGAGAATAGTGAGAAATCAGCTCCTAATTCTAATGGTCGTTGAGAAATGAAAGTAGCAAGTGAGTTATCAACTGCAAATAGTGAATCATACTTATGAGTTAAATCAGCTACTTTTTTTAAGTCGATGATTTTTAGACCTGGGTTTGTTGGACTCTCACATAATACTAAATCAATTGGGTTGTTTTTTAGGATTTCTTCCATGGCATCAAACTCTAAGAAGTTGGCAAAGTGTACTGTTACATTGTATTTTTCTTTGAATACTTTCAGTAGTCTAAATGTACCACCATAACAATCAGCTTCAACTAAGATATGAGAATTTGCTTTTAGAACTGTCTCGAATAAAAGTGCAACAGATGCAATACCAGTATGTGTACATACACATCCCGCGCCACCTTCAACTTCTGTAAATAGATTCTCTAACATCTCTCTAGTTGGGTTGTCACTTCTTGTGTAATCATAGATTTTTCCATCTTCTGAAGAGGCATCTTGCTTTTTTAAATCAAATGTTCCTGTATTGTAAATAGGAAAATGTGATGCTCCCGTTTGCTCAGCAAAGGGTGCAAATTTTGCAATATGGCTTAGTGATGTTTCAACATGTTTTTTCATAAGAATCCTAATAGTTTATATAATTTAACGTGATTATATCTAAGTTTTTCTGATAGTAAAAGTGTATTGAAAATGTAGAAAAATTAAGTATTAGTTTTTCTAATAGTTGAGAAAATCAGTAGGTTTCTTTTATTTTAGGAAGTATAGTTCTTATTTCGCTTAAATTTACTCTAAATAAGTATTATACTTCCTTTTTTGAATCATTCTCCAAAGTTGGCAAAAGCACCTTCTATACTTGGAACACTTTTATAGTTTGTCTTTGTAAGTCTTACTTGTCTTGTTTTTAAATCACATATTGCAATTCTAAAACTTGCACCCATTACAGGCTCAACTACACAAATGATTTTATCTTCTATTTGTCTTGTAGTATAAACAGTACCTTGCAAAGATGTAAAGAAATACTTTGGATAACTAAGTGGTGTTATCTCAACAATATCTATAGCTTCTTGATTCTCTAAAGTTTGTACTATATCCATAGCATCATCATAGTCATCAAACTGAATACACCAGTCATCAAACTTTTTATTAAAATGTTCTAAATCCTCATCTAGAAATCCACCAGCTAAAGATTGTAAAGCAAAAATTGACATATAAAATACCTTGTAATATATATAAATTTATGTAAAAAGAGAAGTGTTCTTCTCTTTTATACTATTTTTGTTTCTTTGGTGCTAAAACCCAAAGTTCTACTTTTTCGTTCTTTCTATTATCTTCTCTTTTTGTTCTTCTAGAAGATGCTCTTACTTCTCTTGTAAGATGTAAGTCTTTTCTAAATCTACCATTGTTTCTAAGCTCTTCAATGATTGGATTTGTACTATCTTCACCTACAACTTGTGCAAGGTTTGAGAATATTAGTACGATTTTTCCATCTGGTTTAAGATGTTGTGCAGCTTGCTCGAAGAATCTTGGGAATAATTCTTCTTCATAATACATAGCTTTGTCAATACCTTCTTCAAGTTTATGCTTAGCTTTTATCCATGGAGGATTAAATACAATTAGGTCAGCGTTAATATCACAGTTTTCAAATAAATCTCCATGATTTAATGTAATCTTATCTTCGTATCCTAATCTTTTTGCTTCTTCATTCACACCAATAACAGCATTTTTATTTGAATCTGTTGCATAAATCTTATCAAAACCATTTTGGATTAATTGGAATGATAAAATTCCACTACCAACACCGATTTCAATAACATCATCTTTTGGTCCATCATATTTTTTTAAATACTTATCAAATAGTTTTAAGTGATCAAATCTAGTAGGGAAGTATGTTCCAAAATAAGGCTTAAGAGTTATATCTAAAGTCTTAACTTCAAGACCTTTTTCATACCATTGCCATGAGCTGTTCATTCCTTGAACTTCTGGGAAAGATACATAAAACTCTGAAACATCTGGATATAACAGTTCTAGCCAACCAACTTTTGGAGCTTTTTTAACTGCTAACTTATTGTCTTTTACTTTGATTAGTAATCTATGAGATGCTTTTCTAAAAGCATTTCTATATTCTCTTTGACCTTTGAAACTTTTGTCAGTATATTTAAACGAAAGTCTCTTTTTTAATTCACCTAGAATTAGAAGTCCGTTGCTGTAAAACTCTTCAGCAATTACGTATCTTCCTGCAATCATATCTTTTACAGTTGCTTTTATATCCATCTTTCTATAGAAGCTTATTGCATCAACATCAGAAGTTATAATCTCTGGTCTATCTACTTTGATAGAATCTAAATTTGTGTTCATTTGGGTATTCCTCTTATCTTATATGGAAGTGTAATCTATAAGGGCTTATTTTTAGATTGGTATTGCTAAATAATCTCCATTTAAGATAGAAAATTTTGTTATTTGATTAAATAAAACAACTTTTCTTGTTATTAAGACTTTTTTACTATAATTCCCTAATTCAAAGGAGAACATTTTGGATTTTTCTATCTTTACTTATGACATTATGATAATACTTTTTGTTGTTGCAGTTTTTGCAGGCTTTATTGATACCTTGGCAGGTGGTGGTGGACTTCTTACTATCCCTGCTTTGATTTTAACGGGAATACCACCTTTACTGGCTTTAGGAACAAATAAATTTCAAGCTTTTATAGGAAGTGGAACAGCATCTTTGATGATGTTTCGGAAAAAGAAAGTAACTTTTCAAGAAGTTAAATATTTAATGCTTATGGCTTTTATTGGTTCTGCTATTGGAACAGTATGTGTTCAGTTTATTGATGTAGAGTTATTAAATTTTGTTATTCCTTTAGTTTTATTACTTATAGGTATTTACTTTTTATTTATGCCAAAATCATCACAAATTGACTCAAAACCTAAAATGAGTGAAAAAACATACCAATACACAGCAGTACCTTTTGTAGGTTTTTATGATGGTATGTTCGGACCTGGTACGGGTTCTTTTTTATCTTTATCTGCAATAGCACTGAGAGGTATGGAACTTATAAAAGCAACAGCCACCGCTAAAACTATGAACTTTGCTACAAACTTAGGTTCTGTATGTGTGTTCTTAATTTATGGGCAAGTGATTTTTACTATTGGTATTTTAATGATGATTGGACAAGCTTTAGGTGCATATTTTGCATCACACTTTTTACTTAAAATCAATCCATTACATTTACGAATTATTGTAATTATTATGTGTTTTTTAATGCTAGTAAAATACTCATCTCAAATGGGCTGGATATAAAATAAGCGAAAAATTTTGCATACTTAATTTTTCAACAGAATATATAAACTGTTGTTTTATTTATATGCAAAATTTTAAATGATTATATTTATACAATAGGAAGCTATTGATTTATAATAATTGTATTATCTTTTAGAATGTTAAATCTAATTTTGTTTTTGATTAGTGCTTTAATAATACTGTCATATTCTTCTAAAAGCTTGATAGTATTTGTTTTAAAGTAATTTCTTATTTGAAAAGAATTTTTGTTATAGTTGTACTTATAAATAGTACAGTCAATCTCAGAAAGAATCTCATTATCTAATGCCATGATAAACTCCTTAAAATTTATAATTCATTTTAATTAAAAAAAAGATTTAAATCAAGTGCAAGCAATGAGAAGTAAATAAAAGTTAGACTATAATTGCGAAAAATAAATAAAAGATTTAAATATGATAAAAAGAGAATTCTTTCAAAAACACAAAAGTTTAGACTTTAAGTTCTATCAAAATGTAGATGATTTTGTGGTTGAAGAAGTGCCTATAAAGTTTACAGGACGTGGTAACTTTATAATTGCAAAGATTAAAAAAGAGAAACTAGGAACATGGGATTTATTAGATGCTTTAAGTAAGGGTCTTAAAATATATGAAAATGAGTTAGGATATGCAGGATTAAAAGATAAAAATGCAACTACAACTCAATACATTTCAATTCCTAGAAAATATGCAAAAGATATCAAAAACTTTAGACATCCAAAAATCAAAATATTAGATACTACACTTCATAGTGAAAAGTTAAATATTGGAGATTTAATTGGAAATAAATTTGAGATTAACTTACACGAAGTAAAACAAGAAGATGTAGGAAAAATCGAAAAATATATAAATCAAGTTGCAAAAAAAGGTATGCTTAACTATTTTGGATACCAAAGATTTGGACATGATGGAGAAGAGAACTTAGAGAAAGCAAAAAAATATATCTATGGAGATTTAATTATCAAAGATAGAAAAGTATCTAAGATGTTAGTCGCTGCTTATCAAAGTGATTTTTTCAATAAATGGTTAGTTGAAAGATTAAATATGAGTGATGAGTCATTTAAATTACTAGATGGTGACGTATTTAGAGTTTATGAAACTGATAGATTTTTTACTCCTAAAAACTTAACAGAAGTTATGGAAAAAGATTTCAAAGCTAAAAAAATTGTTCCAAGTGGTTTACTTCCTGGAAGAAAAGCTTTTAGAGCTATTGGAAAAGCTAAAGAGATTGAAGAGAAGTTTGATGATACTTATATTCAAGAAAAAGGTTACAGAAGAGATGCTCTTGTATATCCTACGAACCTAAATATTAAGTACAATAAAGAAACTCAAAAATGTAAACTAAGATTTACATTGCCAAAGGGTTCTTATGCAACTGTTTTAATAGAAAATATTGCTAATAGAAACTTAAGAGCATAAAGGTAGAAAATGGAAGAAATGAATTTACAATGTCCATACTGTTTAGAAGCTATTACTGTTTTACTTGATACAGGAGTTTTTGAACCTACAATTTTAGTAGATGATTGTGAAGTTTGCTGTCGTCCTATTGAAATATCTTATGTGGCACATGATGGTGAGATTAGTGCGTTTTCTTATACAAGTATTGAAGGAAATGAAAACTAAGAAGAGATAAAACTCTTCTTGTTTTTATTGTAAGTATTCTGTAACTTTCTTTTGAAGTTGTTCAGGACTTTTAACTCCTGCTTCTTTCGCCACTTGTTTTTCATCTTTAAAATAAATTAAAATCGGAAGAGCATTAATTTTAAATCTTTTTGATAACTCTTTTTGAGTCTCAATATTTACTTTATAAATTTCTACATTATCAGGTTTCAAGCTTGCGTTATATTTTGTTAAATTCTTACCTAGAACCTTACAAGCTCCTCACCATGATGCATAAAAATCAACAACTACGTTTTTGTTTTTTATCTTTTGGTCAAAATTATCTACAGTTAATTCTTCAAATGCAAATAATGAAGTGAACCCAAGAAATAAAACTAGAAGAAGTTTTTTCATTTCGTGATCCTTTGAGTTGATATTTTACTTTACTTTTGTGTAGTGATTGTTTAAATGAAAAGAAGACAAAATTTATCTTATTTTACATGTACTTTTGTTATTGTAAGTTTTTAGAAAATCAAACAATTATTAAAGAAGAAATATTATGAAATTAGATGAAATAAAACTAGAAGTAGATTACTTCAAATTCGATGAAACTTTATACCAAAAACTTGAACCAACACCTTTATCTAAACCCAAGCTAATCTCTTATAATAAACAAGCCTGTGATTTAATAGGACTTGATTATGAAGAGTGTGAAAAAGAGGAATTTATAGACTTTATAAATGGAAGTAAAACCCTAGAAGGTTCAACTCCATACTCAATGGTTTATGCAGGACATCAGTTTGGATACTTTGTTCCACAATTAGGTGATGGAAGAGCTATAAATTTAGGGTCTGTAAATGCTTGGCATTTACAAACAAAAGGTTCAGGGCTTACAAAATATTCAAGACAAGGAGATGGAAGAGCAGTTTTAAGGTCTTCTATTCGTGAATATATTATGGGTGAAGCTATGCATGCTTTAGGAGTTCCAACTACAAGAGCATTAGGAATTATTGATTCAGATACTTTTGCTCATAGAGAATGGGAACAAGAGTCATGTTCTGTTGTTATGAGAATGAGCCCATCTTGGATTAGGGTAGGGACATTTGAGTTTTTTGCAAATACAAAAAATGCAAAAGAAAATGTAAAACAATTAGCAGATTATGTTATTGAAAATTCATATTCACATCTTGTAAATCATGAAAATAAATATGAAAAAATGTTTTATGAGTTAGTTGATAATACCTGTGAATTATTAGCCCTATGGCAAACTTATGGGTTTATGCATGGAGTTATGAATACAGATAACTTCTCAATGGCTGGAGTGACTATTGATTATGGGCCATATGCATTTATGGATTATTTTGAAAAGAAGTGTATTTGTAATCATACAGATTCAGGAGGACGCTACTCATTTAACAACCAACCTTATGTGGCAAGATGGAATTTAGCTGTTTTAGCTAATGCATTAAGCTCAATAGTTGATAGTGAAAAACTACTTGAATACTTAAATACTTTTATGCCACAACATGAAAATATTTACTTACAACTTATGAGTAAAAGACTAGGTTTAGATGCTTCAAAAAGTGGGAATAATAATTCTGACTTGATTTTAGAATTATTAGGGGCCTTAGAGAGTTCTAAAATGGATTACAATGTATTTTTCTATAGATTAACTCATCTTAAAGACTTTGAGGATTTATCTTCTATTTTAGACATTGCTGTATTTAGAGAGCCTTTACAACAATGGTTTGAATCATATAAAAAAGTATGTGAAAAACAAGAAAGTACTTTTGAGAATAGATTTGAAATTATGAAAAAAACAAATCCAAAGTATATTATCAAAAACTATATGCTTCAAGAAGCTATAGAAAAAGCCCATGAGGGTGATTATTCTTTAGTAAATGATTTATTAGATATTGCTCAAAATCCATTTGATGAGCATGAAGAGTTTAATAGATATTCAAATCCAACTCCAATAGAGCATGCAAATTTACAATTGTCATGTTCTTCATAAAAGAAAGAAGCCTTCAGGCTTTTTCTTTTATTTGTAAGGAATAGAAAATTCTATATTTACATCTGAGTAAGATTTATTTTGGTGAAATACTGCACATTTTTTAGCAAAAGCCATAAATGGGTTTTTCATATCAAAATCCAAAATCTCAATACTTCCTTTTGCTACAATATTATTATTAATCATTTCATAAGTCATTGGAACTTCTTTTTTTACTTCATTCATAACAACTTCTAAAGTTAAACTTTTTTTAGCTACATCTACTGCTACAATAGAACCGTTAATTGTTTTTGAAGTTGCTAGTGAGAATAGAGTTGAAGTGATATTTTTATCTCTAGAAGGACTTTTTGAGTCAAAAGATGCAGTTGCAATATCAACTTTTGCACTTTTTAAGAACTCACTTAAATCATCTGATTTAGTGATATTTAAATTGATTTCTTTAAAAGTTCCAGATACTGGAGCTTTTTTTTCTGTTTTAAATCCTGTCCACTTAACACCTAAGTCACCATTTAATTCATATGCATTTAAACTAGAAACTAATCCAAAAGCTAAAATTGAAGATAGTAATATTTTTTTCATTTTAATCCTTATTTTTTTATGGATTAAATTTACAAAAAGGTTATTTAATAGTTGCTGAAAAAGTGATTTTTTAAAGATTATTTTTCTACTTCAAGGCAAGTGCCTTGAAATATTGTTATTTTTGTCTGATTCTTAAGTGACAACCAGCACATTCATTTAAAATTAAAGAGTAAGTATTTGTGATATCTGTATAATCAGCATCTTTTTCAACCATCTCTTTTAACTCATTTGAATATGTTGCTATTCTTTTTCCAGTTGCTTGTGCATATTTAAATGCATAAGCTTTATCTTTTGGTAAATATTTTTTTAAATCTTCGCCATGTGCTGAAAGAAGTGTTTCTTCACCTTTTTTAAGCATATCAACTCCAGATAAAAGAATTGATTTTTGTCCATAAATGATTCCATCTTGAATAAGTCTAAGACCAGATGAAAGTGTATGCATATCTTGTTTTCTTTTGATTTTTTCAGCAGATATATCAACTGCTGATAAATCAAAAGAAAAACAGGCAATTAATAAAGCTAATGATATTTTCTTTATCATTTTTATTCCTTAGTATTGAATAATTTCTTTTGAGTATTTACTTAAAGCAACAGTTGGCACAGAAACTTTTACAAGCTTTTTAGCTTTTCTTTTCTTTCCAAACTCTTTTTTCATTTCTGTTTTAAAAGCTTTAAAATAATCATGGAACTTGTCTCCACCTAAAATACCTACAGCACTTAAAGTGTCATCTTTTTCATTATGTTCTAAAACAACAGCCGCAATAGGTTGATCCGCAGGCCCACCTAATACTTTTCCACCTTGTTTTGGATCAAATGAAGAAATATGTGATGAACATACAATTGCTCCAGGAACTCCAACAGTTTGTTTATCTTTTGGAACATAAGTTATAAAGCTCTCAGATTTTGTAGGATGTGTAAGTGAGTGTGAACAAATAGCACTATATGCAACTATAGATTTATCTTTTCCACAACCTTCTTCCCATACATATTCTTCACCTTCTGCAGTTTTTAAAGGAACTTTTGTATTACATTTTTCATCAAGATTGATTAAAAAGCATGGTGTTCCTCTATGAGGATATTTAAAAACATAAACCTCATTTTTCTTTAAAGATGAAGCTTTAATAGCTTGTCCATTTTCATCAGTTAATAAAACCTTTTCATATGCTTCATAAAGTCTTCCATCATGTGCATAAAGTTTTTGATTAAAAACTGATGGAGTTACAGAAACAAAAGTTCCCGTAACTGCACATAGTTTAATAAAATTTCTTCTATTCATATATTATAATCCTTTGACTATAGGAACATGTCGTCCATAATTCCTCTATACCACTCTCTTGTAGCTTTAGCAGTATTTTTACTTCTATATTTTGTTCCACCAGTTTTTGGAACATTTCCTTTACCTTTAATAACTGAACCATTAAATGAGAAGTCATGTGTAACCATGATAGCTTCTTCAGGTCCATCTCCAACCATAGAGAAACAAACATTTGCAGTTTTATAAGGTAAGTCTAATTTGTAAGATTTTCCATTTAAAGCAGCGATAATTTCACCTGCTGCTTGTTTTGCAGACCAGTTAGCAGTTTGACCAGATGGTGGAATAGCATGTCCTACAACATCACCAACAGCATAAATATCTTTGTGTGATTTTGTTCTAAATGATGCTCCATTCATTTTTACTTTTCCGAAGCTATCGTTTGTAGTTTCAACACCAGCCATTTGCACAACTGGGTTAGCAATATTTTGAGGGATTAAGTTAAGAACAGCAAACTTTTCAGTTTTCTTTTCTAAAATATCTTCTTCATCTTTATCAACACCTACAACTTGGTTATAAGTAATAATTCCTTTATCGAAGTCAACATCTAAGATAGTACAATTATCTCTATGTTCTAATTTCGAAGAATATAAGTCTTTCCATGATTCTTTAAATGCAGCACCTTTAGAGATACCTTCACTAGAATTAAGAATAATTACCTTACCTTCAATTTCTTCTTTTTCCATATAGTTTGCAATCATAGATGCTCTCTCAAATGGAGCAGGTGGACATCTATATTTACCATTTGGTTTAGTAATAATAATATTTCCATCATCCATGTCATCTAACATTCTTTTTAAAGCTAAATGCTCACTACCAGCCATCATAGCAGCAGGTGCTTTTTGTTGAACTTCTCTGATTTTTGCGTCAGACCAAGTAGGGAATTGTCCTTTATAGTCATATGCAATACCTGGTGATAATAATAAAATATCATAATCAATAGAACCTAAGTTTGTATGAACCATTTTTTTATTAGCGTCAATATCAGTTACCGTTGATTGAATTAATTCATAACCATGATTTGATGCTCCTGAGTATAAATCATGAGTTAATGTATCTAATGTTACATCTTCTAATCCACCTAAAAGTGAGTTTGAGAAAGGACAAGACATAAAAATATCTCTTTTTTCTAATACAATTACTTCTACAGATTTATCTTGCTTTCTAAGATACTTAGCAGCAGTTAATCCACCAAATCCACCACCAATAATAACAACTCTTTTCCCAGTTGATTTAGGTAATAGACTTTTTGCAGACATCATTGCACTTGGTGCATCTGGTTGTCCGGCACATCCAGTTAATGTTGTTGTCGCAGCAGCCGCGATTCCTAATCCTGTAAGTTTAAACAGATCTCTTCTTTCCACTATGAACTCCTTGAATTAAATTAATTTCATTATTTAATATAAAAGATAAATCATTACTTAAATAGTCAAGTTTAATGGTCTAAAATACAAGTAAAACATCGTATAAATGGGATTAGTGTAGCAATAGCATAGCAAATGGATAATTATAAGTTATAACAGATATTAGAAAAAAGAATAGTATTTATTATGTAACTTTTTTATATTATTATAAATTTATCTTATGTTTAATCTTGAGTCAAATACTTGTGTATCGACTCTTTTTATGTAAAATTAGCGTAGACATTAATACTGACGTTAGCACTAGTGTTATAAAAAAAACTTAAGTTATTATAAAAAAAGATTAAAAATACTCTATTTGTCAATAATATTTGATTATATAAAATTTATAAATTTACAAAAAAAATTAATAAATATCAGTATTGTGTTAAAAGGTAACAAAAAATGACAATTTAATGACATCTTAAAAAAAATAAAATGTGAAATAAATAATTAATCCCACTTTTTAGCCACATTTTTAAGTTAATATCATAATTGACCAATGGTCAACAATTAAAATTCTTTTAAGTTTTAAAGTATTATAATTAACTTGACTGAACGTCGGTCAATTTAAAATAATATTTTAATTGAGTGGCTGAAAAGAGGTAATATGAGTCCAAGAAAAGTAAATAAAGAAGAAAAAAGAAGAGCTGTAGCTCTTAGTTGTTCTAAGTTATTACATGAAGTTGGTATGAAGAACTTAACCGTTGCTCAAGTGGCTAAAACCGCGGGTATTGGTAAAGGGACAGTTTATGAATATTTTGAAAATAAAGAAGATATTATTTTTGAAATTATAAATATTCATATTGAAGAGCACCATGAAGTTTTTTTAAAAGCAGTAAAAGATATTAAAACTATAAGAGAAAAGATATTTTTGTTTTTTGATTTTGTATTAAATGATAGTAAAGAAAATATGGAACACTTTAAAGGTTATAAAGAATATTTATCTGTACTACTTGCAGAAGAGAATGAAAATATGTTTAACTTCAATGGTAAATGTAATTTATTTTTCCATAATCAACTTCAATTAATTATTGAGGATGGAATTAAAAACAATGAATTAAAGCCAGAAGCTAGAAATTTTATAGATGGTTTAATGGTTTTTGAAAAAGGTTTAGTATTGATGAAAATGTCAGATAAAGAATTTGATACAAAATCATCATGTGAAAAATTTATAAACAACTTCTTTGAGTTAATAGAAGTAAAAACTAAATAGTAAGTAAGGAATATAATATGTTTAAAAAATTAGTAGCAACAGCATTATTAAGTATAAGTGCATTTGCTATGGGTGGTCCAGCATTAGTTGAGACAACTAAAATAGTTAAAGGTGAAGTAAATCCACTTCAAGAGTTTGTTGGTAGTTTAAATTTTGATAGAAAATCTATGTTAGCAGCACAAAATTCTGGTTTAGTTAAATCTATTAATTTTCAATTAGGTGATAATGTATCTAAAGGGAAAACTTTAGTTCAAATTGATTCTGATATTTTAAATGCACAGATAAATGCAATAAGAGCAAATCTTTCAAAAGCAAAAGATACTCAAAGAAATTCTTCAAAAGATTTTGCAAGATATAAAAAGCTATTAGCTTCTAAATCTATTACTCAAAAAGAGTATGATGATGCACTTTTAAGATCAAATACCTCTTCAAGTGATGTAAAAGCTTTACAAGCAAACTTAAAAGAATTACAAATTCAAAGTTCTAAAAAAACAGTTAAAGCTCCTTTTAGTGGTGTAATTGTTGAAAAAAATATTAATTTAGGTGAATGGGTAAATGCAGGAAGTTCAATTGCTAAGATTGTTGATACTTCAAAAGCAGAGTTTATTTTCAATATTCCTTTAAATGTTGCAAATGGTTTAACAAAAGGTGATATGTATGATATTAAAGTTGGTAAAGATTTAATTAAATCAAAACTAACGGCTGTTATTCCAAATGGTGATAAATTAACAAGAACTTTCCCTGTAAAATTTAACGCAGATGTAACAGGTAAATTTGTATTTGATGGGCAGCAAGCAAAAGTGAGCTTATCTAAAGATGCAAAAAAGCAAGCTCTTATTTTACCAAGAGACGCTGTTATTAAAAGATTTGGACAAAATGTAGTATTTGCTATTAATGATAAAAACTTAGCTCAAATGATTCCTGTTCAAATTATTGGATATATTTCACATGATATTGCAGTTTCAGGACAAGGTTTAGTTGAAGGTATGGAGATTGTTTCAAAAGGTAATGAAAGAATATTCCCTAACTCTCCTGTAAAAATTTTAAATAAGTAGGTATATATAATGGATTTAATTAAATTTTCCATAAAAAACCCTGTTACTATTATAGTATCGGTTTTGATTGTTGTTATGTTTGGAGTTTTGTCTTTGACAAAATTACCATATCAATTAACACCATCTGTAACAAAGCCTGAAATTAAAATTACAACAGGTTGGGGTGGAGCAACTCCTTATGAAATTGAACGTGAGATTATCGAAGAGCAAGAAGATGCTTTAAAATCATTAAACAATCTTGTAGAATATGAATCATCTGCAAAAGATAATTTTGGTGAAGTAACTCTTACTTTTAAATTAGGTACAGATATTCGTGCTGCATTACAAGATGTTTCAAATAAATTAAATGAAGTTTCATCTTATCCTGATGATGTAGATGAACCTATTATTGAAACTGCAACTGCAAGTCCAGTAATCTGGATGATGCTTCAAACTACAGATGAAAATACTAGGCATATTGATGAGTATAGAACTTATTTTGATAATGAATTAGTTCCTGCAATAAAAAGAGTAGATGGTGTTTCTGGTGCTATGGATGGTGGTGGAAGAAAACAAGAGATGCAAATTGTATTTGATACAAATAAATTAGCTTCTTATGGTTTAACTATCAACTCTGTTATTAATACTCTACGAAGTGAAAATGTTGATGTTTCAGCAGGTGTTCAAAATTTAGATAGAAGAGCATATAGAATTAGAACTGTTCATAAGTTTTCAAGTATTAAAGATATTGAAGATGTAATTTTAATCTCAAATAGAGAACAAAGAGTTGCTATTAAAGATATTGCCACAGTACAGTTTGGTTATGAAACTGCAAAAACAGTTGCAATGTTTTTAGGAAAAGATGGTATTTTCTTAGGAGTTCAACCTAGTGCAAATGCAAATATTGTAAAGCTTACTAATGATGTTGAAAAAGTTGTTCAAGAATTAAATGCAGGTGATTTAAAGAAAAAGCAATTAAAAATTCAATGGTTATATGATGAAAGACCATATATTGTAGGTTCTGTTGACTTAGTACAACAAAATATTATGATTGGTGGAGCTTTAGCTGTTATTATATTAATTTTATTTTTAAGAAGTATTTCTCCTACTGCTGTTGTTGCAGTTGCAATTCCTATTTCAGTAATTGGAACATTTATTGTTCTTTCAGCAATGGATAGATCATTAAATACAATTTCTCTTGCAGGTATTTCATTTGCTGTTGGTATGCTGGTGGATGCTGCTATTGTAGTATTAGAAAATATTGATAGACATAGAAAAAATGGGAAAAGTATTGCTGATGCAGCATATAAAGGTGCTAGTGAAGTATGGGGTGCATTAATTGCATCTGCACTTACTACTATTGCTGTATTCTTACCAATCATTTTCTTAGAAGATGAAGCAGGTCAGTTATTTAAAGATATTGCTATTGCAGTTACTGCTGCTGTTTCTTTTTCACTATTTGTTTCAATTGCAGTTATTCCAATGTTATGGAAAAAGTTTGCAGGTATCTCTAAAAAAGAACCTAAAGATGCAGGAGCTCTTGCAAAGTTTGGTGATAAAATAGTTCAATTTATTATGTCAATAGTAAGAGTATCACTAAAAAATGTATTTACTAAAGTAATGACAATTTTATTACTTGCTTCAATATCTATTGGGATTATTATTGTATTAGAACCTAAAAAAGATTATTTACCTCAAGGTAATAAGAATCTTATTTTTAATATTTTAATTACACCTCCAGGACTTTCATATCAAGAAAGATATGATATGGGTGCTTATTTAATGAAAGGTGTTGAACCTCATATTAATAAAGATGTTGGAGATATTCCTGGATTAAATAGAGCTTTCTATGTTTCTTTTGGAGAATTTTCATTATTTGGTGGAACTTCTATGCATGAGTCTAGAGCAAAAGAAACTATTCCTATGTTTGCACCACTAGTTAATTCTATGCCATCTGTTATTGGTGTATCAATTCAATCAGGTGTGTTTGAAGATGGTATTGGTGAAGGTAATACTATTAATATTGATATCTCTGGTGAGAGTATTGAGGAAATTGCAAATATCGGGGGACAATTATTTGGTGCAACGATGGGTACTATAAAAGGTGCACAAGTAAGACCTGTTCCATCAGTTGAGTTACTTTACCCTGAAGTTAGAATTAAACCAAATCAAGATGCTTTAAAAGCTTTAGGTATGACATCTGGAGATCTAGGTGTTTCTATTGATGCTTTAATGAG
>Ga0193960_1000458_pt1 | contig 16976 bp, 28 predicted proteins | sample FB_3_MG_FD_140338 | JGI IMG/M metagenome (GOLD analysis project Ga0193960, IMG submission 140338) | Microbial mat bacterial communities from the Broadkill River, Lewes, Delaware, United States - FB_3_MG | ecosystem: Environmental > Aquatic > Freshwater > River > Microbial mats | place: USA... | reverse complement strand
TTGTTATAAGAGGTTTTTTAAGAAAATATTTAGAAGAGAATTTTTGGTGATATTTTAGAAGAAATGTTTGTCTTATATATCTAATAAGGATTATGTTTTTTAAGGAATCGCTGTATATCCTTTTGTTAAGGTGCTGAGAGAGGTTTTGTTTTAAAAATAGCGAGGATATTCTGCCTCGGTGAGGATTTTTTGCACTATATTAAGAAAGATTGTTTAAAAAGGTGTTTAAGAAGAAAGGTTTGAAAAGGGATACTAAGAGAATCTTGTATATCTTAAGAAGGGAAATCGATATTTTGAAGAAAAAAAGTCCCCTCAGCCCTTTTGTTGAGGTGCTGGTAAGGGTTTTACTTTTTGGACAAGCTTGTCCACTTTATGACAGCGTTGTCCAATGTATAATATTTTTAAAGAAAAGGCTTTTTAAGTACTTTTAAGCTGAGTCTTTAAATAATCATAGCTATCTAACATTGTTTGGTTAAGCTTCTCTGTGAACTTCTTATCATGCTTAAATAGTTCAAAGGTATAATAATTAATATTCTTTCCATTGAAGGTGTAAAGAGGGTTCATAACATATTGTATCCTAATACAATCTCCTTCGATAGTATCTTTAACAATAATATTTTTATCCATACTCTCTTTAATGAATCTTGTAAAGGTTCTTCCTGAGATATTTAACTCTTTAATAATATCTTCTTTAGTCATTGGAGAGTCTTGCTGAGAAGTCTTTCCTTTGTTAACAATTATGTTAGTACTTTGACTTAACTTCTTACTTAATTTAATCCAATAAATAAGAAATGAATCCGAGCTATATTCAGGTAATTCCTCTGAACAATAAAGCTTAACAAACATACTTGATTTCCAAGGGAATACTAAATCCTTTTCTGTAGGTACTTTATGTTCCTTTACTTTATTGAATTGCTCTTTAAGCTTATCTTCCTTTTTCTGTTTAGGAGTAAATTGTCTAACAACCTCTCCTGTATGGTTATTGATAACTGTGTACAAAGGTACTTCTTCCTTTACATCTTCTATCTTAATTTCTTCCATTATATCTCCTTTAATCTATTTCTTAAATCATCTTATCAAGACTTCACCTAAGAAGTCCACCTAAAATATCACCTCACGCTGTGCTAGGAAAATGAAGCTCACCTAAAAAGTTACTTCAAAAGTATCCTCGCTAATTTCTTTAAAAGAGTTCTCTTTAAGAGATTTCATATACTTCCATTTATTAGTTCTATACTCTTTATCTTCTTTAAATTCTTTTTCGTAATCATCAATTACACAAATAAATCTTTCTATTACTTCTTTAGGTAAAATATGGACTAAGAATCTTTCACACCATCTCGTATCTTCAATATCCCTTACAAGAACTCTATCACCAAACTTAGGTTCAGTATCCCCTTGAGAACCTAACTCCTTAAAAGTTTCTAAGATACTACTATAAATGCTTTTATCTTCATCTTCTTTTGTTGAAACATAATTATCCTCATCTTTATTGAAGCCTCTTAAATATATATCTTTAATGACACTAGCTATAGTAGTATGACTTTTACTATTAATCACCCAACCATTACTTCCTGAATAAAGCTCTCCACAACCTCTTTCGAAACCATCTTGTTCAATAACCTTGAATAAAGTTATTCCTTCCCAATGTTTTAGTTTAAAAATTACCTTCTTACTGTTTGTATTAATGTTTTCCATTATATCTCCTTTTTGTTTTTTATTTATGAATATATTGTATTAGTTTATCCCTTAAAGTTTTCTTAATACTCTGTGTTAACTAGATTAGCTTTTTCAACAATTCTGAAATCAAATTTTCCAAAATATTCCCAAAATCTACGAGAGTTCTTAATTTTAAAGGACTTTACTGAAAAGTGTTGATTAAGGTAGTATTAAGGTTAAGAAAACTTTAAGGTTAAGTTTCAATTAAGTATCTTCTTAAGCTTAGTTTAAGCAATATTATTGTATAACAATTCTTTTATCTATCATTCCTTTATACTCCTCAATAGATTAGCTCTTACAGCTATTTTATATACATTTATTGACCTATAACTCCACCTTAAAAGCCTTTAAATAAATTAATCAAGCAATTAGTCATCTATAAGATAAAAAGGGCTTGAAGGGCTTTATTTAAGTAACCTTTATATGTACTCTTTATAAGCTTTTTTATTGAGTTCTATATTGTTTTATATATGTAAAGGTTACTTAAGCACTCTTTTATGATACTTACTAACAAAGAACTCTTTTATAGAACTCTTTTAAGCATAAATTTAACAATATTACTGATTGAAAGACCTCAACATCTATTTATGCTTAATTGTTTACTAAGTTTTTGTTTAAACTATTGACTAATTAATGACTAAATATCTGTTTAAAATCTCCATTTAAAGACCTTAAAAAGCTATTTATTTATGATATTAAGTACTAATTTAATACTCTTTTATGTACAGTTAAGTACAAATAAAAGAGTATAATAAGCATATTTATGTATTAAATACAAAATAAAGTGCATTATCCTAGGAAGTAATAAACATAATTTAATTTAGTACTAAATATATACTAAATTTGTATCTTATTTGAAATGGTTCTGGAAGTGATTTATCCTTTAAAATAGAACATAAATAGACTGCATACAGCTTTATAAAAGTATTTAAGCATAATTATATGAATGAATTAAAGGTAAAAGAGTTTTAAGGAGGTTTTATCTGTAGATTATTGATTAATAACCTCTTTTTAATGTTGTTTATTAAGGTTTTTAACTCAGTATTTGAGTAAAATAATTGTTTAATGTGCTGTTTTATTGAGATATTAAATATAATAATCCTTTTTAAGTGATGTTTGGTTAGATTTTTTTCTTTTAAATACCTCAAAGATTTGTCATTAAGATGTTTTAATATGTGTTTTATACAAAAAACATCATCTAACATTAGTATAAATTTTTCTTTCATTGTTTAGCCTTTTTCCTTATTGCTTAATCTTATTATACTCTTTATACTCACTACTAGCCTTTATATCTTCTATATATTCATCGATAGGCTTTAGGATGTCTTTTACTCCGAAAATAAAAGATTTATAGATAAAATAATGACCCCTTCCTCCGACATAATAAAACTCTTTTTGTTTAAACTTTTCAAATTCTTTTTGCCAACTAGGTGTACTAGTATCAATTAAATATAAATTTCTAAGTATATTTTTGCATCGTGAATGGAGAATTTTTTGTAATAAATAAGAATATTCTTTTGATTCTGTATCACTCATAAACTCATAATATAGATGTATGTTATCTTTTGTTATTGTAATATTTCCATCATTTTGTAAGTAATCATTTTTTCTATTTAAATAATTACAATGAGGACACACTCCACTTTCTAATGTAATATCTTTTTGTTCACATTGTAAGCATATATTTTTATTTTCCATCTTTATTTCCTTGTTTGCTTAAGTTGTTTTGATTTATGTTTATTTATTAAATACTTGTTATGACTGATAGTTTAATTCAATATCATAAGGTAGTATCTCTATAGATTTAACTCTTAAAAGTAAGTCTAAGTAACATTCAAAAAGTAAGCTTTTATTTTCTTTTTTGAAATAATCGTTATAAGAGTAAAATGGAATATAACTAGCTCTTCCAGTAGTGTTTTCTTTAATTAATTCTTTTAAATCTTCTTTATAATCTGAATCAAGATAATTAGACTCTTCTTTTAAGAACTCTTTTATTAAAAGTAAATCTTTATTACTTACCTCAACATTAATATAATCAGTACTAAAGTTATAGTATTTAGGACTTACAAGCTCTTTAAACTGCATATTAGTATTTAATTCATAATTGATTATATTAATGTACTCTTTACAATATTCTATTAATAAGCTTTTGTGTTCTGGGTCACTTAATTCAAGTTCTCTATCTTCAACATATTCCTCAATATTATATGAATGATTAGACTTATAAAATCCGCCAAAGTTTATTTTTGTTATTGTTTTGTTTTTAGTATTCATTGTTTAACCTTTATTTGTTTAAATCTATTATTTCGGTTTCTTTAACTTCAAATATATTAAAGTTTACAGTATTATTGTATAGTAAAACATCATCTTTTTTCCATTCTTCATAAATAATATCTCCCTCTTTAACTTCTTCATTATCATTATCACATAACACGCTATAGGTAAATCTATTTAAAAATTCATCTTGAATTGTATCCATATATTTAAAATTAATATCAAAGAATAGTTCATTCTCAAAAAAATCCTTAATAGCGTCTTTTGGATTATTTGCTTTAGTTATAAATTCACCATCATAATAATTAACAATCTCAAGCTCACCATTTTTAAAGCTATCTTCATACACATCTACATTATAACTAATTCTGTAAGTACTTTTTTCTAAATTTTCCATCTTTGTTTCCTTGTTTGTTTAAGTTGTTTTATAAGTATAAGTATATATAATTATTCCTTAATATATCCTTAATAAGATACTCAATAATCTTTTTTATTAAGTACCCTATAAAAATATCTTAGTAACCCTTAGTAACTAATAACCACTAATAACCATAATGCTTGAATCGTGCCTTTAATCTTTGTTGTTTAGCTTCTTTTTTAATTTGTTTCTTTTGCATCTCTTTTTTATAACTTGTTTTAGGTTGTTTGTTTGTATTCATTTTTTTATTCCTTTTATATTTGTTTTGTTTTTAATTCTTCTAATTCTTGAAGTAACCATTTTAAGTTATGTCTTTGTAAATAATTAATAACTTGGTCATTATATTCTTCTCTTAGATTACACTTATTTAGTAATTCTTTTAGAACCTTTTGTTTTTGATATACTTGGTCATTATAATCCTCCATAATTTCTTCATCTGTTTGATGTATTATAAAAGAAATAGTATCCTCATAAATGTCAAAAGATATACACTCTTTAAAGTATTTTATAAATAACTCTTTATTTGAACTACAGTCTAGTTCAATTTCTTTTGTTAGATATCTTTTTTTTGGAGTTTTAAAGTGTTCACACCATTCAATAATACTATGTACATTTGCATTAATAGAGTTTAGTTTGCTTTTCATAATTTTCCTTTTATATTTATTTGTTTATTTGTTTAAAGTATTATTTATTAATCTACTTTTAAAACATTTAGGACAAAGCCCATCATTAATATACTTTTTAATATATAAATTTAAAACTTTTTTATTGCAATTGTCACACCTTTTAAACTTATTCCCCATAATCTTATCCTTATATATTTTGTTTAAAGTATCTTTTCACATAACCAATAAATAAATTTATCTATCATTGAATTTGTGTCTATTTCTGTTTTAGTTTGTTTATTAGGTTTCATCTTTAAAGTTCCTTTATTAAAATACTATATAAATAACTGTATCATCTAGTATTTGATAAAAACCTGCATTATTATCTAAATAATTAATAACTGCTTCTTCTTCTGTTTCATCTTCATTTATATCTACAGAGTAATCATTAACGAACTCTTCAAAGGTTACTTCATTAAAATCACAACATATGGCTATTACATCCAGCTCAATGTCATTCTCAAATTCGTTAAAATACTCTAGTATTGCTTCATACCCTTCTAACGAATAATAATTTCTATCATAACTTATAAATCTATCTCTTAATTGATATTTGTTATCTATTGTTTCTACTAACATTTTTATTTCCTTTTGATTGTTTGATTAGCTATTTAAAGCAACTTATTCTCTTTTTGTAAGTATATTATATTCTTATTTGTCTTAAACTCTTCTTAACTGTCTTGTTTAAGGTTACTTAATAATCTCTGTATTCTGAAACATTATCAGCAACTTTTAACAATGATTTTAATTCAACATTTGTCAAGATAATTCTATTATAAAAGTCCTCACTAATTATATTATCTTTACATAATGAATCAGTATAGTTATTGAATAGTTCTCTAATAGCTATCTCATCATTACTAAAATCGAAGCTGCTTTCTTTAATCATTTGTTTTAAATCGTTTATTATTTCTGCTTTTTTCATTTTGTTTATCCTTCTTTTTTTGTAAGTATATTATATGACTATTTGTCTTAATCGTTGCTTAAATACTTTTATTTATTAAATTCCTAAATAAACTTTAGTATCCCAATCGCCATTAGTGAATTTTCTCCAACAAACTTTAACAATAACTCTATTTGTAAGTATAGTACTATTATGCAATCTTTTAGTAAGTTTTAGCTCAATAGATGTTGGATTATTATTAATAATGCTAACCTCAAAATTAAGCTGATATTTAATATTATCTATTAATATACTTTTTGCTTTTTCTGACCCTTGTTCAATTGCTAATACGGCAATCTCTTCGATAGTATCTTTAACATATACTATATCCAGTGTTTGTTTATTCCAAAATAATGTTTTCATTTTGTTTTTCCTTGTTCTTGTTTTTTTGTAAGTATATTATAGGATAAAAAGAAATCTTTGTCAAGTGTTTTGGCTTAATTGTTTCTTAAATTTTGTTATTTAGTAAGGTTTGATTGAGTTTGTTTGGTGAAAGTGTTGGTAGTGGGTTGTCTGATTAAGATATTTTTATCGAGTTAACTTAATTAATTAAGGTTGATGGAAGTGTTGATTAAGCTTGTTTTAAGAGATTGTTTGGTAAGGGGCGGGGTTCTTACCATTTCTTTATATTAGATTAATCTATTCGGAGCCACACAGATTTTTAAAAGGAAAATAACTTTTGACAAGCTTCCTTAAGAGCAAGACTCTCATCAAACCTTCTCAGTAAAGAATCTTTAGTAAAACCCCTCATAAAATAAATATCTGTAAGCATTATTCATCAAGAAAACCTCAGTAAATAAGCTTTAGTAAATAAGCTTTAGTAAAAACACCCCCCCTTACCTCCACCCAAAATTCCCTCTTTTTTAAAAATCTATGTGTACAAAAATTAAAAAAGACATCTAAATACTAAATTCCACCTACACCTTTCATAAGTACCTCCTTTCATTAATTTATGTAGTTAATTTAGTTAAGTTATCTGAGTTATCTAAGTTATCTAGACCACCTCTTTAGCTCTTACCTCAACAACTATCTCGTACTTAAGGTTCTTATAAAATCTGAGTGATTTATGTTCTTCTAAAGCCTCTTTAACTTTTTCACATAAACCTACCTCATCCAAACCTCCTTCATTAGCACTTAAATATAAATCCTCTAAAGGATACCCATTAAAATTAATTCCTAAATCTTCTTGATAAAGTACTTTATTCGTTCTTTGCTTTTCTTTGTTTACTTGACTCATTTATTCTCCTTTATTAAATACCAAAATCCCAAATAGTCATTGTTTTTACTAATCTATAGTCGTCACCTTTTTTTAATATTTTGTATATATCTTCAGGTGTATCTGAATAAGAAGTATATTCCTCCCACCCATCTTCCCAATGCTCTACAGAATATCCTCCTTTTATGAAATTCTTAATTAACTCAATCTCATCTTCTTTACTCATTTATTCTCCAATCATTTCATAATATTCTGACATCTTAAGTTCGTTTAGGTCTGTATGTCCACTGAACTCTTCCTTAGACTTATAAGAATAAAACATTATTTCATCATTTAGTTTACTCTCAGTATAAATTCCACAAGTACCTAGAAAAGGGTGAGGTTTTGTTTTAAGGTACTCCCACATCTTTTCTAGTTTCCAAGGAATTAAATTATCTATATCTTTTATTACTTGTTTCCCTTCTTTTACTTTAGGAAAGTAAATACCATTCTTATTAGGTTTTCTAAACATTTCTAGTTTACAATCTTCTTCTGGAGATGCAAACCCTTTCAATTTAGCTCCAGAATGAAATTCTAAACTATTTGTAATAAATTCCTTGAACTTATATTTATTAGTTAATTCTTTTACTTCATCATAAAAACGCAACCTATCTTTGTATACTTCATTTACTATGTTTTTTAACTCACCACTTATTTTAAATCTTCTTACTTGACTCATTTATTCTCCTTTAATTTATTTTATTTTTATGTATACTCTTGTTTATATATTCTTTTCTTAATAAATCTTGTACACATCTTTTCTCTTTAATTAAATCATCTAAATATTCCTTTAGAAGCTCCATTAAAGAATCTTCTGAACTTTCTCTTTTAAAATTGTATTTAATCATTCTTTTCAAAAAAGTTAATTCAGAGATACTATGTCCTAAGATTTCATTTAATAACTCTTCTTTAGTCTTACTACTATTATTAGTATCTGATAAAAGAAGCCTTGCGTACTCTTCTGGAGTACTCCATACTTTTGTTTTATTGTCCATTATCTCTCCTTTAGTCTTATCTATCTAAGTTTAAACACAAACACTTACAATCTTAAATTCCTCAAAGATTCTTGAAAGAGTTTAAATGCTCTTAAGGTTTCTTTGTAATGTTCTAGTTTAGTTTCTAAAACAAGTACTTCATCATTTTTATCTGATAACTCTTGTCTTAAGTCTTCGTAAGTATCTGTTTCTGTAGATAACTCTAAAATCTCTTCATCAGATAATTCTACCTCAACACCTGATGTTAGCGTATACTTAGTTAAGTTATGTCTTCCATCTTTTGTTCCTATGTATTCTTTTGTCATTAATTCTCCTTTATAAAAGCTTTGTATTGTTCCCAAATAAATGGCATCTGTTTAAGTGCTTTAATAGATATTGGTTCTACCTTATCTAAACTCTCTATCTTATTATAAAATAATACTTCACTAGAGGTATACAATGAAGTATTAGTCGCATTATATAGAAATACTCTCGGAAGATTATCTCCTTTAAATAACCACACAGGTTGTCCGTGATAAAGACCTCGTTCCGAATCATATAGAACATCCATCCAATTATGAATCCAATTAGCATCACAGAGTATATTATTAATATAGCCTAGCTTTGATAAGTCTGGACAAAGTACAAATATACGATAACCATTACTATCAATTTTAGCAATAGTACCATCGGGTGTTTTCTTAAAAATAGGATACTTTATCTCAGGAACGATTGGTGTAAGATTATATTTACTAGAATGTGTAATACAAACTCCTTTATAATTCCATCTAATAGGCTCATTATCAAGAATTAATCTTGCATGAATAACATTTAAGCTATCTTTGTATAAGTTATCTACCTCATCTTTAAATTTAAATGTGAATCCAAATTCCTCGAAGTTCTTTTGTTGTTCTATATTCATTATTTCTCCTTTGTTTTATGTTTATTTGTTTTTTGTAAAAGAAGTATAGCAAAGTATTTATTAAATAAAGCTTAAAGTAATTATTTATTAAGATAAATAGGAGTTAACCTATCCTACCTTAAATAGGTTAAATAGGTTAAATAGATTAACTATAAAAAGTAGGTTCTAGGTTATATTTAGTAAAAAGCTGTTGTAAAGCTTTTGTCAGTTTTTGCTTTTTAGGTCTGTATTTAGGTAATTTCTTTAAATCACTTAAAGCAACTTTACTTCTAATAGAACTTCCAAGAGTACTTTCTTTAATACATTTCTCTAAGTTGTTATAAGAAGTCTTTGTTAAAATAGCTTCTTTAGGTTTCTCTGAAGGATGAACATATAAAATATTCTCCGAATGAAGCCTATTGTTCTCATAATAATCTGCTAAATTTCTTAACAAAGTAGGTAAAGAGATTAAACTCCTTAAGCCTGTTCTTATATATGAGTTCGAAACTTTACCTTCAAAAGAATTAACTTTAAAATTAATACTCCCTCGCATACACCCACCTTGATATTCTGTAAAAGTATTGTCAGATTTAGATGAATGACAATGGTCTCCACAAAAATCCCCTAAAGAGTTAATCTTTAAGATAGGACATATATAGTTTTGCTCTTTAGCCCATTTCTCTCTTAACTCTTTTAAGGTTTTTGTGTTAAGTTGTTCTTTAGGCTTTTTATGTGACATCTATTTTTAGCTTTCGCTTAATCTACAAGTACTAAAATCAGCTTCATAAAGTTCTTCTTTAGGTTGTTTTAAATCTTTTTGCCATTTACCTTTTACTCCTGAGCTTTTCCATTCTTTTTTTTGTTTAGGGTCTTGTTTTCTACAAGAAATCTCTTTAAATACCTCTTCACTTACTTTATGTGAATTATACCCATTAGCTTCAATAAAGTTTTCACTAAAGACTCCTATATCTTTTGCACCATCTATAATTACTTCATCTTGTACTTCTGTATCTTCATAATCTTTGAACCACATATCATAAACTGTTTTAGTGTCTATATCTATTTGTTTTTTTGGTAAATCATATAACTCAAAAAGTTCTTCAATAATTTGTTTAACATAAGTTTCTCTAGTTACTGAAGTAATATTTCTTTCTTTTCTCCAACTCCTTAATGCTGTTGTTAAATCAAAGTTTTCTTTTGTCTTATTTGTATCATTTATATTCATTTTTCTCCTTTTTCTTTTATTTTGTTCTTAATAATAATCTTAAAATATTAAATACCCTGCCCAAATAGCCAAAAGTATTGTCAAAATTAAAGATATATAATCTGCCCCTTTTTCAATCTTATGTACTCTAGGGTAAGACCCTCCTAGCTGAACTAAATTTATACCTATATTTAAAAGATATAATATAAATGCTGTAATAATAAATGCTTCCATTATATCTCCTTTTTACTTATTTTGTTTTATTCTTAATATTGAGTCTAACCAAAGACTACCTAAAGCTAAACTTAAAAATACACCTGATATTAAAAAGCTTCCTGAGATTACACTTAAAGTTGTTAGTACTGAAAATATAATTCCTAAAAGTCCAAAAGTATAAATACTATTTGTGTATAAAAAAGATAAAAAGTTAATGAACCCTTTATCTAATTTTGTTAAAGCCTTAGTTAGTACATTTGTTAATATATTTGTACTTAAACTTTTTAGTCTAATCATTTGTCATCACTCTTTAAAAAAGAATAACTAAAATATATCCCAGTTAAGTTACTCAGCAAAGCAATAATCCCTTGAACCCACATAATGACAATAGTACTTTGTAAAATATACCCTACAGTTATAATAGAAATAAGCCCTAATGTAACCCATAGAATATAAATAAATGCTGATATTCCTAACTGAAGAAACCCTTTTTGTAGCTCTTTTAATTCATCTTTATTCATAAATCTCCTTTCTTATGATATTGAACAAGGAATTACTCCCATTCAATGTTTTCATCTTCTGTTTCTTCAGGTTCTTCTTTACTAGAAGTTTTTACACTTTCTTTTTGTTCAGCTAAGAACTTCGAAACAGCTTTCATATTACTCATTACTAAGTTAGAGAATGTTTCTTTGTACTCAGCTAATTCAATATCTCTATCAAAAATAGCTTTCTTAATTAAGTTTCCTTCAGCATCTTCTTCTACTTCTATTTTTGCTACTAATTTACTTTTTTGTTTTCCTTTAACATCTTCATTGAAGTCATATAAGAAATCTCTATCATTTGATTTAACTTTTTCAGTCATCATAAAAGGTTTCCATTCCCCCTCAACATTAACTAAACCAAAGATGTGAGCTTCAAAACTTACTTTCTTATTATCTGGAATATTCTTTCTTGTTTCATATTTCTTAGGGTCAACCTCGAACTCTTTGAATAACTCTTGTCTAATTTGAAAGAAAGATTTCTTAGAATTAAAGTCAATCATAGCTTTTTGTGATTGCTCGAACATATTAGGGGCAAAAGTTGTTGAAACATTATCTTTAGCACTAGGTACAAATCTTGAACCTCCGTACTGAATACCTGTAATAACTATTTCAGGATTTTCTCCAACATTATCTCCTAAAGAACTCTCTGCAAAATTAATTGTTCCTGTGTCTTTATCTTTAACTAATCTAGTTCCGTAGTAATACATACCACTTTCAAAATTAAAATCCGTATTCTTTTCTTTCTTAGCTTGTCTATTTGCTACAGTAAAACTTGCTTTTTGATGTCCTGAGTTAAATTTCAGTTCCATAAATCCTTCAGGAATATAAGATGAACCTCCTCCATTTGATTCTGCATCAGAAATCTCTCCTGCATCAATTAATAACTGTAAAGCATCCTCAGAAGTTTCTGCGATACCCCCTTCTACGAACTCTTGTACTAGTTGTGTTTCTTCTTCAGTTAATGTGTGTAATTGTCTTGCCATATATTTTTTTCTCCTTTATTTTAAAGTACTTAATAGTCTAATAAGATACTAAGTACTTATATCTAACCTAATCCTTTAGGCAACTATTTCTTAAACATCGTAATTATATACAAACATCCCTTAAATCTTACTTAATCTTATTTAATATTTTATAAGATAATAAAGAATGTTAAAAGTTTTTATTAAAAGTCTTTAAATCTACTTAGAAAGGAAGCTTTAGTTGACTTCTCTGCCCCACTTTCCCCCTTTGAATAATTCATCACTGTACCTTCAAAGAATCTTTCATTAGTTAAATTAAAATCTAACCAATCATTGAACCATAAAAATGGAGTCTTTGTACCATATATAGGTTCTAATCCTACTTTTCCAAAAGCTTCATCTGCTAAACTCTCAATGAACTGTGTTATAGAAGTATTTGAAAGTCCTAAAATATTATCTTGTGTAATATAATGTCCCCAATTAGATTCTAAGTTAACAGCTTCTTTAAACATCTCTATTGCTTTAGGAAGTGCATTATTAAACTCCGTTGGGTGTTCTTCTTTTGCAATCTTTAAAAAACTAACAAACAAATTAGTATGAGTTGTACCTTCATCTCTAGCAATAAACTTAATAGCTTTAGCTGATTCTTTCATTTTACCTAGTTTTTGGAAATTACCAAATAATAAGAAAACTGAATAAAAGTATATATGTTCTAAAGCTAAATTAGCAAAACAAGCTAAAATCTTACCCTCTAAAGTTGCATCTTTAGATAAATCTTCATAAACATCTAAGATATGCTGATTCTTTCCATACATAACCTCATCTGATTCAAACATACTATACACTTCTTCCCTATCTAGTTCAAAAGTATCAATCATTTCTAAGTATTGTGTGCAATGCAATGCTTCCTCCATGGTTTGTCTGGCTAAACACATCCTAAACCAAGTCTCTTTAATATGTGGAGTAATATTAATTGGGATATTATCTGTCTGTATACCATCTAAATTAGAAGCAAAACCTAAAGCGAACTTAAAAGCTCTAATCTCAGCTTCTGTCATCTTATTATTCCAATCATAAATATCTTCTGTTAAGTTAGTTTCATCAATAAACCAAGTATTAGCTAACATATCTTTCCAAATTTTTTGACCAATAGGTAAAATACCATCTTCAGATTCCATCATATAGGGGGAGGAATCTAACCTCATAGTTTTATCTCTATCCCCTGTAAATAGTGTTATTTTATTTTCTTGCATATTAATTTCTCCTTTTTAATCACAACCAGCACAACTTATTTCGCTGATTTTTGTTTCTACATTGTTTGAAGCAGATACTTTAGACCTATTTTTTAGATAATAAGTACCTTTTACTCCTAACCTCCAAGCTAAGATATATAAAGACATTAAATCTTCAAAATTACCATCAATAGGTTTAAATATATTAAGACTTTGAGATTGTGTAATCCATCTTTGTCTGAAGGAAGCCATCTCTATTACTTTCTCTTGGGACACCTCCTCCGCAGGTTGATATTGTTGATAATTATCAATACTAATATTAGGAGCAGTTACTGCTATAGCATCTCCATTCCTAGCTTCCTCAATATATCTTCTTTTAAATACAGGTTCGATACAAGGTGTTGTTCCAAATAAAGTACTAATAGTTCCTGTTGGAGCAGGTGCTGTTAAATTTGCATTTCGCATACCTTGTTTATTTACCTTACTTCTTAATTTATCCCAAGCAAAATCATCAGTATCTTTTAAGATAGTATTAGTACCTAGCTCAGCTGTTAATATTCCTTTTGACCAAGAACTTCCTTTATAAGTTTTATATACACCTCTTTCTTTTGCTAAATCTGAACTAGCTGAAATAGCATTAAAATCTATTGCCTGATAAACTTCATTTATATATTCTTCATGTTCTTTACTTCCAAAGTAAAGACCTTTTGAAGCTAATGCTTCCATCTCACCCATAACACCAAGACCAATATTTCTATCTTCCATACCAGCTTTATAAGTTTCTGGTGTTACATATTTATTAATACTAATAACATTATCTAACATTCTAATTCCTAGTTTAGTATTATATGCTAATTCTTCCTTAGTTTTTAATCTAGCTAAGTTTTGAGAGGCTAAACAACAAATATTTGTTTTTCCTAAATCCCATTTCTCAGTACTAATATTTGTTTCTTCATCGTAGTCATAACCTAAGAACTTAGAAGGTTTAGCAACTACACCTATTTCCGTACATTGCCCTGTTAAAATACCATTAAACATACCCATGTGTCTTTTTTCCTCAGTGAAGCAATATGTATCAGATATTCTACCTTGATTTTCTACATTTAACACTTTTATAAATGCTTTTGCATCTCTATTAGGAGTACGCTTAACTACTTTCAATCTAAATAACTCAAGACCTAAAGATAATAACTTCTGCAATCCTGTTTCTGCAATTAATAACCTTTTAGTAGGTTTACAGTAATAATCTTTTTTACCTCCACTTTTATCATTTTTAGGTAAACTTTTCATACCACAATTTGAAGCAACTACAACTTTTGAATGTACTCCTAATTCTTGTAGCATCAGTGATACATCTGTTAAAAACTCAGTATTAACCTGTGTTATCTGTATAGATTGAGTTCCTCTATTATTTGTAACACAACCATCTGCATCTAATAACCCTGCTAACCAGTCTAATCTACTTTTTATCGTATACTCACTACTTGGTACGAAGTATTTAGTCTGTAATTGGTTATTTTGTACCCTTATAACTGTTCTATTTTCAGAAGTATTTTTAATAACAGAAACTTTATCTAAATTATTAAACTTCGATAGTAGCTCTTGCTTACCATGATACAAATATATTAAAGGTTTACTACTTAAACACCCATCTCCTGTATAAAACCCATTTTCATAAGGAAAAGGTAAAATTTTGTTTCCATTAATAGTAGGTAAATCAAATTTTATTAATCTATCTCCTTCGCAAAGTTCGTAAGCTCGTTTCTCTATAACTTTACCTCCTCTATTTGGAGAGCCTACTTGTATATAAAATTTATGATAAGGTGTACATTCTAAAGAACCTCCAGTAGTACTTACTTTTAGTATCTCTGAGTTAGAACCTGTTTTCTTTACCTCAACTTGTGACCACTCTTTACCATTCCAAACCTCTTGTGTACCTAAGCAAGAAACTATTTCTTTATATCCATCTTTGGTTAAAATCTTAGTTTCAGGTACAACACAAAGCTGACTTGACTTAATTATACCATCGTGTGCTTGTGGATTTCTCCTGTTAAAAGAGTCTCTAAACAAAATAAAAGGAGCGCCCGTCGCATCTAGCTCAACTATAATCTTCTTAAAGGTTTCATAAGTATCTACTACTTTTTTCCGTATATCTTTTCTTTTTTCATAAGCCTCATATTTTTTTTCGAACTCATCCCCCCAACACTCATTTAAATCTGGAACATCTTGTGGGTCAAATAATGTCCAAGATTCACCTTTAAGCAATCTCTTAAAGAATAAATCAGGGAAAAATAATGAAGGATATATCCCTTTACCTTTAACTCTTCTCGCTTCTTCTCCACTTTGTTTCTTTAGCTCAATAAAATCAAATAAATCTAAGTGATAAGGTACAATAGAAATTGCATGACTCCCACTTCGGGTACCTGCTTGGTTATACTGCATAGCATATCCTTGCTGAGTCTTAATCATAGGTATTGTTCCATTAGCTCCCTCCTTAAAGTTTCTTAATCTACCTCCATTTGCCCTAACATCTGTAACATCATCTCCTACACCACCTCCATAAGAAGAAGATATTGCAAAGTTATGGTCACTTCTAGTTCTACCTTCTAAAGTATCAGGAATAGTTCCTACAAAACAAGCAATCAACATCCCATAAGGTGTTCCAGCATTAGACCATATAGGAGTAGACCCTGATAACTTAAATTCACTAAAAGCTCTATAAAAAGATATAACCCAACAATGTCTATAAACTTCCTTTATTGATAACATAGGATTTAATTGTTGTACTTCAGATATTAACTCATCAGATAGCCAACCTTTATTAAAATCTTCAACAGAAACTGCCATAGCAACTCTCATCATAGCGTGTTGCGGTAACTCTAGTAACTTACCCTTTTTATCATGAATAGCATATCTATCTTTAAAAGTTCTAACTCCATAATAATTAAATAATCTATCGTTTTTAGTAATAATAAATTTATCTAATAAATCTAAATCATAAGAACTTAATATAGGTAGATATAATCCCTCATAAATACCTTTGTTCACAACCTCAGATAAAGGTCTGTATTTAGCTCTTTTCCCTGCTTCTTTGTACATATCCTGTAATTCTAATCCAGCCCCTAAAAATGTATAATTAGGAGATTCTACTCTAATCTTATCATTAACAGTTTGTTTTAAAGTTCTTTGAATCTCTTTTGTAGTCATCCCATCAGTAAAGATTAAATGGCTATCTCTCTCTACTTCAAGAATATCTACACCATCAATATCTCCTTTTGCATTTAATAAGGTATTTCTTATCTTAGAGATATCAAGTGGTGTTTTTTTACCATTTGTTTTTGTAATATTTATCAATTAGTTACCTCGCTTTTCTATTTTTATCTGAACAATTAAGTTTATCTTTTGCTAGTTTAACCAAATACTCCCCACCTTTATTAACAAAACCATTAAGTCTAAGTTTACCAAAAGTATCAGTAGTACTAAGATTATCATAAGTAATCCCAGCTTTGCTTTCTGAAGTATATTTAATATAATAATCTCCTGTCCTATTTCTTTGTTGAGCTTTTCTATAAGCTACCTCTTTAGTATCTTTATTCTTTTTACTATTTCTTCGTATCTCTCTCAATTAATCTCCTTTTCTTTTGTTTCTTTTTGTAAATTTTTTCTGTACTTTT
>Ga0193960_1000452_pt1 | contig 17099 bp, 17 predicted proteins | sample FB_3_MG_FD_140338 | JGI IMG/M metagenome (GOLD analysis project Ga0193960, IMG submission 140338) | Microbial mat bacterial communities from the Broadkill River, Lewes, Delaware, United States - FB_3_MG | ecosystem: Environmental > Aquatic > Freshwater > River > Microbial mats | place: USA... | reverse complement strand
TTTAGCTCAAATTGGTTGGGAAGATGACAATGCTAATGAACCAAAAAAAGTAGAAAAACCAAAAAGAAATAAAAAAGAGATCAAGAAATTACGAGCAGCTATAGTGGCTGAAAAAAGTCAAGCTACAAAATCTATTAGACTTGAAATTGAAAAGATAGAAGCGTTAAGTCCTGCTGAAAAATCAAAAAGCCAAGCAAAATTACAACAGTTACAAAATGAGCTTGAAAAACTCAATGTTGAGTTTCAAAAAAAGCTAGATGAAGTATAACTCTTATTAGAAAAATTTGTGAATAAAAAAGGCTAGGTTGTATACCTAGCCTTTTTTATAGTTTATTAGAGGTGTTATTTTAAAGCATCAGCTACAAGTTGATTTACAACTTGTGGATTTGCTTTTCCACCCGTAGCTTTTAGTGTTTGCCCTACAAAGAAACCTAAAAGTTTAGTATTTCCAGCTTTGAACTTTTCAACATTATCTGGGTTTTTAGCAATTATTTCATCGATAATTGGTGAAATAACAGCTGGATCAGATATCTGAATAAGTCCTTTATCTTCAACGATTTTAGTAGGATTTTCTCCAGATTTAATCATCTCTTCAAATACTTGTTTTGCTATTTTACTTGAAATCGTACCATCATCTACTATTTTTACAAGCTGTGCAATTTGAACTGCTGTAAATTTTAGCTCACTTATCTCTTTATCTTTTAACTCTTTTGCAACATCATTTGCAACAATATTTGCTAGTGCAATTGGGCTATTTAGCTCACTTAAAGCCTCTTCATAAAATGGTGAAAGTTTTTCATCACGAGCTAAGATATTAGCTACTTCGCTATTTAAAGCAAGTTCAGTAGTGTATTTATCAAATAAAGCTTGTTGTGTTTCATTCATCGCTTCAACTTCACCTTTGATTTGTACTTTATTCAGCTGTTTTGTAGATTCGACTTTAGCTTTTGGTTCTTCTTTTTTTGTTTTTTTAGCCCAAGAGTCTTTTAGTCCTACGATTTTATTAAATACAGGTTTCTCATCTGAATAATCAATAGGATCAGCATAAAAATACCCTTGTCTTTCAAACTGGAATCTCTCATCTGGTTTGTCTGTTATAACAGCAGGTTCAATTAAAGCATTTTTGATAACTTGTAAAGAATTTGGATTTAAATCTTCTATACCTTCTGGAGCTTCACAAGAGTATAACCTATCATAAAGTCTAACCTCTACTGTAATAGCATCTTTTGCATTTACCCATTGGATAGCACTTTTTACTTTGATTCGACTAGTATCACTTCCACTTTTAGAATTAGAGTAATATTCTGCTTTTATCTCCGTGATATTTCCATCTGTATCTTTGATTACTTCTTTGCACTCAATAATAAAACCATGTCTTAATCTTACAGGCTGAGTAGGAGTTAAACGAAAATACCCTTTTGGAGGATGTTCACAAAAGTCATCTCTTTCTATATAAAGTTCATTTGAGAAAGGTATTTTTCTATTTCCTTCTTTTGGTACATCATGAGGATAATATGGAGCATCTATCTCTTCACTTCCTTCATAATTTATAATCGTTACTTTTAATGGATCAAGTACACATAAAACTCTTGGTACTTTTGTATTTAAATCATCTTTGATACAAAATTCAAGTTGAGCTACATCAACCATAGAGTTTGCTTTTGCGATACCTATTTGGTCACAAAAATTTAAAATAGATTCTTTTGTATATCCTCTTCTTTTATATCCAGCAATCGTAGGAAGTCTTGGATCATCCCAACCACTTACATAGTTGCCATCTACAAGCTCTAGCAGTTTTCTTTTACTCATAACTGTGTAGTTGATACCTAGTCTTGCAAACTCATGTTGGAAAGGTCGAGGAAGTTCAAGTCCAAGAGTATCAAGTACCCAATTATAAATATCACGATTGTTCTCAAACTCTAATGTACAAATAGAGTGCGAAACACCCTCAATATAATCAGATAAACAATGTGCAAAATCATACATAGGGTAAATCGCCCATTCATCACCAGATCTAAAATGGTGTGCATGTCTAATACGATATAGTAAAGGATCTCTCATTTTCATATTAGCAGCACCCATATCAATCTTAGCTCTTAATACATGCTCACCATCTTTAAATTCGCCATTTTTCATTTGTTCAAAAAGTTCTAGGTTTTCTTCAATAGATCGATCTGCATAAATACTTCGTTTTCCAGCTTGGGTTACAGTTCCTCTTAACTCTCTCATCTCTTCTTCATCTACACTATCAACATAGGCTTTACCCATTTTGATAAGTTGTATTGCATAATTGTATATTTGATGAAAATAATCAGAACTAAATTTTACATTATCAGCCCAGTCAAACCCTAGCCATTCAACAGCGTCTTTAAGAGCTTCAACATATTTTGTGTCTTCTGTTGTTGGGTTTGTATCATCCATTCTTAGATTACAGTGTCCATTAAAATCACGAGCAATACCAAAATTAATACAAATAGACTTAGCATGTCCAATGTGAGGGAATCCATTTGGTTCTGGAGGAAATCTTGTAATTACCTCTTTGTATTTTTTAGACTTTAAGTCCTCATTAACTATTGTACGCAGAAAATCTTTGTTCTCATTCATTATTATAAACCTTTTGATTTTGAAACTTTTATAAGAGGTGTATTTTATCTTATTTGTGCTTATATCATCTACGAACGGAAGTTCTTTAATATGAGTATGATTTAATAATTTCATAAATAAATTCAATTTTAGGTACTAATTATACTTGAGCAGAGTTTATAATCTCTTTCCCCCCCCTTTATATATGTAAAATAAATTACATCAGCTTTTAGAATTTTCAACTCTATAGGTTTTTATGATTTTAACATCTATATGTATTAACTTATATTTAAGTAATATATTGTATATTTAAAGCATATAGTTATTAAGTAAAATAATACAATGCGGATAAAAAAAAGAAATTAAAGAGGAAAATATATGTACAAAAGGATTGTAATTAAAGTAGGTAGTAGTGTCTTAACAGAAACAACAGATATTGCAAAAGAAAGGATGCTAAATCTTGTATCTTTAATAGCAAAAGCAAGAAAAAAATATGAGGTAATACTTGTGAGTTCAGGAGCAGTAGCAGCAGGATATACTGCCCTTAAACTTGATAGAAATAAACAAATAAGTAAAAAAGTATTAGCATCAGTTGGGCAGCCTATTTTAATGAGTAGTTATAAAAATAAATTTGATATATATGGTATAGATATTGCACAAATTCTTTTAACAGAAGACGACTTCGATAGTAGAACACATACAAAAATATTTCAAGATATTATTGATAGAACTTTGAGAAATAATTTAGTACCAATTGTGAATGAAAATGATATCACAACTACACCCGATCAACTTTTTGGAGATAATGATCAGCTTTCTGCATATGTTGCACATTATACAAATTCAGAATTACTTTTAATCTTAAGTGATATTGATGGATATTATGATAAAAATCCAAAAGAAGATTCAACAGCAAAAATACGAAAAGAGGTTAATTATATTACAGAAGAGGAATTATCACAAAGTCATTCTCCTAATAGTGAATTTGCAACTGGAGGAATTGTAACAAAATTAAAAGCTGCTGATTATATTATGAAGAAAAATAGACAAATGTTTTTATGTAGTGGATATAATTTGGAAACAGCTGAAAAATTTTTAATAGAAGGTATTCACAATAAGGGTACTTTGTTTGCAAATAAAATAGAAAAAATAGAAAAAAAATAAAACTTATAAAAGGATTAAAATGACAAAATTAGAAAATATAACAATGATTAAAGAGGCAAATGTATACTTTGAAGGGAAAGTGACAAGTAGAACAATTTTTTTAAGTAATGGTGAAAAACAAACTTTAGGGATAATGATGCCAGGTGAGTATACATTTGATACACAAGAAGCTGAAATAATGGAGATGATGAGTGGTGAATTAGAGATAAGACTACCAGGTGAGACAGAATTTAAAAAGCTTAATACTCCAGAATCTTTTAATGTACCAGCAAATTCAGAATTTGACTTAAAGATAAAAACTGTAACAGATTATTGTTGTAGTTATATAAAAGCATAAGTAATGAAAGCATTTTTAAAAGAAGCAAAAAAAGCAAGTGCTATTGTTGCAACATTAAGTGGTGCAGTTAAAAATAAAGTTTTAAATGATATGGCTGATGCTTTAGTTTTAAATTGTGCTAGAATTGAAAATGAGAATAAAAAAGATATCCAAAATGGAAAAGATAATAATCTGAGTTCAGCACTTATGGATAGGCTTTTATTAAATGAAAATAGAATAAAAGATATGGCACAAGCAATAAGAGATATTGGTGCATTAAAAGAACCTGTTGGAAAAATTCATGAGGGCTGGGTTACTGAAACTGGACTTAATATTCAAAAGGTATCTGTACCTATTGGTGTTATAGGGATAATCTATGAGTCAAGACCAAATGTTACTTCAGATACAGCAGCATTATGTTTAAAAAGTGGAAATGTATGTATCTTAAAAGGTGGAAAAGAAGCTATTAATTCAAATAAAATAATAGCGGAAATTTTACAAGAAGCATTAGTTAAAAATAATCTTCCAAAAGCTTTAATATCTCTTTTACCGGATAGTTCAAGAGAGGCTGTTGCAAATTTAATCAAACAAGATAAATATGTAGATCTTATTATACCAAGAGGTGGTTCAGCACTTATTAAATATATTAGTGATAATTCATCAGTACCTGTTGTAAAACATGATAAAGGTTTATGTCATACTTATATTCATAAAGATGCTGATATTCAAAAAGCTATAGATGTCTCATTAAATGCTAAATGTAGAAGATTTGGTATCTGTGGTGCTATGGAAACTATGCTAGTAGATCAAAAAATTGCTAAAATAATTTTACCAAAATTAAAAAAAGAGTTTGATAAACATAAAACTGAACTAAGAGGTTGTAACAAAACAAATAAAATAATTGATGTAAAAAAAGCTACTCTTGAAGATTGGAATACTGAGTATTTAGATAATATTTTATCTATAAAAATAGTAAAGAATATTAATGATGCAATTAATCATATTAGAAAATATGGTTCAGATCATTCAGATGCAATAATTACACAAAATTATTCTAAAGCAGAAAAGTTTTTAAATAGTGTAGATTCTGCATGTGTATATGTAAATGCTTCAACACAATTTACAGACGGTGGACAATTTGGATTTGGAGCAGAGGTTGGTATTAGTACAAATAAACTTCATGCGAGAGGTCCTATGGGTATAAATGAACTGACAACATACAAGTTCAAAATCTTAGGTGATGGACAAGTAAGAGCCTAATTAATAGGGTATGATATTTAGTATTGTATTAATTTAAATTATACAATACTGGTAACACCCATGAAAAAACAATCCACATTATAATAGTAAGAGGTATACCTATTCGTAAAAAATCATTAAAGGTATATCCACCTGCTGTCATTACCAATAAGTTTGTTTTGTATGCCATTGGTGTTGCATAACTCATATTTGCACCAAATAATACAGCCAAAACAAAAGGTTCTGCTGGAAGATTCAGCTGTTGTGCAATACCTATAGCAATTGGTGTTCCTATTACAGCTGCTGCATTGTTTGAAACAATATTTGTCATAATAGCCATTATAAGAATCAATCCACTTATCATAAAAGTAGTAGAACTTCCATCGGTAAGAGAAACAAAAAGATGTGCTAAATATGAAGCTGCTCCTGTTTTTAAAAGTGCTTGTCCTAAGGCAAGTGATGCTACTACTACTAAAATAACTTGTGTATTAAGTGCATTAGAAGCATCCTTCCAGTTAATACAATTAGTAAGAAACATTATTAAGACACCACACACTGCACTAATAGCAATTGGTAAAATTCCCATAGCTGATACAAATACAATAGCAAACATAATAAAAAATGATAAAGGTGCTTTTTCAGAATTTACTACATCAGATGTCGCATCTAAAACTAAAACTTCTCTATTTCGTTTTAAGTTTGCAATATCTTCACTTTTCCCTTGGATTAATAAAACATCTCCAACTTGTAAAGCAACTTCTGAAATATCTTTGAGAATTGTTTGTGTTTTTCGTCCTGATTTGTGAAGAGCCAAACATAAAAGGTTATTTCGTTTCAGAAAACCAGTTCTTGAAAGAGTAGCATTATTTAGTTTTGAACCTTGGGCGATGATGATCTCTGCTATTTGTTCATCTGTGGCTTCTAAAGGATTTTCACTATTGAGTTCTCCAAGATTTGTATATAACACTGCTCCTAGAATAGTTTCATAGTTTTTTAAATTTTCGGGAGTATCTTCTACAACAAGCATATCTTCTTCTTTTACTTGTAATTTATTTGTTGGAATAATAAACATATCATTACTATTTCTATATAATCTAGAAATTTGCATCATACTATCAGTTTTGGCAATAATCTCTTCAATAGTTAGTCCATCTGCGATAGAATCTTTTATAATCTTTAATTTAGCGGTAAAAACTCTAGGTGATGTATCTGAAATAGGTGCGATTCTATCTGGGATAATGAGAGGTACAATAATCCATAAGTATAATATCGCAACAACTGCTGCAATAGCTGCTGGGAGAAAAAAGTCAAACATTCCAAAACTTTTAAGACCCATATCTACTGCAACAGATACAACAAGAAGATTTGTAGATGTACCAATAGTTGTACTCATTCCACCTATTAATGTAGCAAAACCCATAGGCATAAGTACTTTTGAAGCAGGCACTTTTGTACGCAATGAAACGGCAGTTAAAATGGGGAGTAGAAGCACAACGATTGGAACATTATTGACAAAAGCACTTAATGACGCTCCTATTAACAGAGTTAACAGTAAAGATAATTTAGGATGTACACCCCATAATCTTGATAATACTCTACCTATTGGCTCTAGTGCACCTGTACGGACTAGTCCTTGTCCAACGATCATCAAAGCACATACAGCAATCAATGCTTCATGACCAAAACCTGAAAAAAACTCTATTGGATGTAATGTTTCAGAATTTTGAACAAAAGGGAAAAGTGTAAATCCAACAGTTAGTGCAACAAGAATAATTAAACTTGAAGTTTCAATTGGAAATTTTTCTTTTGTAAAAAGAATAAAGGCAACAATTGTTAATAACACAACAGCAATTGCATGAGAATTTAGTTCATATACTATATCCATTTAATTTCTCGCTTTTTATAGTTTTCAATGATTATATTATAAAATTATTAAAAATGAATAATTAAGTTATTTATAGAATAGAGCAAAATTTGAGCACGATATAGTTGAATTATAAAATAATGAGCCAAATAAAAAAAGCCCAATAGATTTATCTATTGGGCTTTTTTAGTTTTATAAGAAATTTTATATACAGTGTCTACTAATTGTTCCTCCGCTTACACTTTATAAAATTTTCTTCTCTTATTTTCCTGTTGGATGTTTTATTATTGAGTCTTTCGAGATACATGTCCATTTTTTATCCTTTAAAAAATATTAGCTAAAGATATAGTAAGAATAATTGCCTCTACAGACAATATTATATTGTAATCTTTTTTATTTTGTTTGTATTTATTTATTATTTTATTTTTCATTTTGAACTCCTTGTTATAAAGGAGGAACAATTAGCAGTGATAATACAGTATTTTATTTGAAGTAAGATATAAAATATTTATTGGATTTTTTTGTAAGTTTTAATTCAGGTTAATTGTAGAGTTTATAAACCGTTAAGGTCTATAAACTTTTATATTTGTATAGTTTTCTGCATCTCTTAAATATTGAGCGTGAAGTTGACTCATAATACCTTTATCACAGTAAAAAAGATACTCTTTATTTTGCGGAAGTTTTTTAAATTCATTTTTTAGTTTATAAAATGGTATTTTTAAAGTTTCACATGATGTTTCTATAGTCTCTTCTTCTTGTCTAATATCAATTATTACATACCCTCCACTTGATATATCTGATACGGATTCGATTTGACCAACACTATTATTTACATCATCAGCTATCTCATCTACAAATACTTTTGTAGCATTTTTTACAGCTTCATCTAAAACTTCATAATTAAATTTTTTAGAAACCTCTTCCATTCGTTTATATGAACCATGGATGATTGGATTTTTAGATATCACACCACAATACTCAGGCATATTTTCAGCAAATCTTTTAGTTCCTATTTCATTTGCAATATTCATGATTTCTGGTTTATTCATAGTTGCAAGCGGTCTTAAAATAAGTTTATTTGTTACTTGGTCGATTAAAGCAAGATTTCTTAATGTTTGACTTGATACTTGAGCTACACTTTCTCCTGTAACTAGTGCATCAATTTCCATCTCATTTGCAATTTTTTCTGAAGCTAATAGCATAAGCCTTTTAAGAGTTACACCCATATATGATTCACTTGTAGATCTAAATATTTCTGTGATTACATCTTCAAAAGGTATAGTAATAAATGAAACCCTATGAGATGCTCCAAATTTATTCCATAAATATAATGCTACTTGTTTAACACCAATTTCATGGGCTGCACCACCAAGATTAAAAAATATAAAGTGAGTTTTAAGTCCTCTTTTCATTGTAAGATACGAAGCAACAGTAGAGTCAAATCCACCAGACATTAAAGATAAAATATCTCCTTGTGTTCCTATAGGAAATCCTGCTAATCCAATATGTTTTTGAGTAATAATATTAAGCTGATTGTTTAACATCTCTATTTTTATAGTAACTTCTGGATTGTGTAAATCTACAATACTTCCCGGATTTCTTGCTAACATATATCCACCAACAGTTTGTTCTATATTAGTAGATTTAAAATCATGAGTACCCGATCTTTTAGCTCGAACAACAAATCGTTTATTTTGTATAGTATGAGCCATCATCTTGTTAACTGTTACTTTTATCTCATCTAATGTATTTATTTGATCAAATTGTAAAGCTTCTAAAACTTGTTCAATTCCAGGAGTTTGAAGTAAAATCAGTCTAGTTTCTGTAACATTTTCTATAGGTGTTACAACTTCAATTTTATCTAAAAATTTTCGTACATTAATCTCTTTAGAGATTCTCTCTAGTAGTTTTTGTAAGTTGTTAAAAAGTTGTCCAACCATTTGCTTTTTTGCAGCAGGACCTTTTACCATAATTTCAGGAAAAAATTTAATAATGAATTTTTGAGTAGTGATTTCGGCTGTTTGCATGTATATTTAATACCTTGTATTTTATTAAAATACATTATATCATATTTGCTATTAGAATAAAACTTTTAAATACTATAGAAGGGAAATTAAGATAGTATACTTGATAAAAGAATATTATAAAATTGATAAAATACAGGATTTAAAATGTTTAATGGCAAAAATATACTTATAACAGGTGGGACAGGAAGTTTTGGGAAAAAATACACACAAATACTTCTTGCTAAATATAAACCTAATAAAATTATAATTTTTAGTAGAGATGAATTAAAACAATATGAGATGGCACAAGATTTTAATGATACTTGTATGCGATATTTTATTGGTGATGTAAGAGATGCTGACAGATTAAAAAAAGCTATGAAAAATGTTGATTATGTAATACATGCTGCTGCTTTAAAACATGTTCCAATAGCTGAATACAACCCTATGGAATGTATCAAAACAAATATTAATGGTGCACAAAATGTAATTGATGCAGCGATTGAAAATAAAGTTCATAAAGTGATTGCATTATCAACTGATAAAGCTGCTAATCCAGTAAATTTATACGGCGCGACAAAATTAGCATCAGATAAACTTTTCGTAGCTGCAAATAATTTGGTTGGAGATCAAGAAACATCTTTTGCTGTAGTTAGGTATGGTAATGTAGTGGGTAGTAGAGGTTCAGTAGTACCATTTTTTAGAAAACTTATAGCTGATGGTGCAAAAGAATTGCCAATAACTGATGTAAAGATGACTCGATTTTTTATTACTCTTGAAGATGGTGTAAATTTTGTATTAAAAAACTTTCAAAGAATGCAAGGTGGTGAGATCTTTATCCCGAAAATTGCATCAATGAAAATTGTAGATATGGCTAAGGCAATAGCACCTACATTACCTCATAATATAATAGGTATACGACCTGGTGAAAAATTACATGAAATTATGTGTCCATCTGATGATAGTCATTTAACATTGGAATTTGAAGATCATTATGTTATTAAACCTACAATAACTTTTACGCATAGAGTTGATTTTGAAGAGAACAAACTTGGAGAAAAAGGTACTCCTGTAAGGCAAGGATTCGAGTATAATTCTGGGAATAATACTCAGTGGTTAAGCGTCGAAGAATTATTATTAATGTCTAAATAGAAGTTATTCTATTTAGATATTTATTGTGAATCTTTCTTCAATAATTCACAATACTCTTTTGCATGGTAAGTGATAATTATACCAGCTCCCGCTCTTTTAAAACTAAGAAGTGTTTCACACATTACTCTTTCGTAATCTATTAAACCTTGAATACCCGCATTTTTAAGCATTGCATACTCTCCACTAACATTATAAACAGCTAGAGGTAAATTTGTATTATTTCTTATATCTCTTACCACATCTAAGTATGGAAGAGCAGGCTTAACCATAAGAATATCTGCACCTTGTTTCTCATCTTCTAAAGATTCTTCAATAGCCTCAAGTCTATTAGCTGGATCCATTTGATACATATTTCTATTTCCATGGCTTGGAGTTGATTCTGCAACATCTCTGAATGGTCCATAGTATCCACTAGAAAATTTTGTACTGTATGCCATGATTGGTAGGTTTTCGTAGCCATTAGTATCAAGTGCATTTCGTAGAGTTTGGATAATCCCATCCATCATTCCACTTGGTGCAATCATATCAGCACCAGCTTTTGCATGAACTAAAGCTTGAACAGCAGATAACTCTAATGTTGCGTCATTATCAACTGTTTCGGCCTCATTTAAAATACCACAATGACCATGGTCTGTATACTCACAAAAACATAAATCTGTAACTACAAACATATCCGGAAATTCTTTTTTTATTGCTTGTATTGTTCTGCTGATAATACTATTTTCAGATAAACACTCACTTCCTACACTATCTTTTACTTCAGGAATAGCAAATAATATGATACTGTTTAATCCCAATGTTCGAATATATGCACACTCTTTTACAATCTCATCAATTGACATTTGAAAAACCCCTGGCATAGATGAAACTTCATCCTTAATACCTTCACCTTCTCTTACAAACAGAGGATAGATAAGGTCAGTCGGATTTACCTGTGTTTCTCTTGTCAAATCTCTTAAAGTTTCATTAATTCTCAATCTTCTAAATCTTTTAAACATATTATTTACCTTTTTTGGATATTATTGGCCTAATATTAACGAAATAGGGATTAAATATTTATGAATATAGAAGTTTCAAATGTCGCTAAACTGCCTACTAAACATGGTGATTTTTTAATACAATCTTTTAAAGAACCAAAAGAAGGTGGAGCAAAAGAGCATCTAGTGATTTTTACAAAAAATTTAGAAGAGGTACCAACAGTACGAATACATAGTGAATGTCTAACAGGTGATGCTATTGGGAGTATTAAGTGTGATTGTCAAGCGCAACTGAACTATGCTTTAGATTTTATAAATGAAAATTTAGGAATGGTAATATACTTGCGACAAGAGGGCCGAGATATTGGACTTTTAAATAAAGTAAATGCTTATTCTTTACAAGATCAAGGGTTAGATACAGTAGAAGCAAATCATCAATTAGGTTTTGCTTCAGATCAAAGAACTTATGAGATAGTAGATTTTATTTTTGATTATTATAAAATAGACAGAATAAAACTTATGACAAATAATCCTGCAAAACTAAATGGTATAAAAGTGAATATAGTAGAACAAGTTCCCGTGCAAGTAGGGGAAACTCAACAAAATAGTAATTATTTAAAAATTAAAAAAGAAAAAATGGACCATATATTATAATGTTAAGAGAAAAACTCACCACACTAAATTTAAACTTTGATGATTTATTTTATGAAAGATGTACTAAATACATAGCACTTTTGCAACAGTGGGGTAAAATTCATAATCTTACTGCTTCATTAAAAAATGACGAGATTATTAACAATATAGTTGATAGTGTGTATCCTTTAAGATTTATAGATAGTTTTGAAAGTTTAGCTGATGTTGGAACAGGCGCTGGGTATCCAGGTATGTTACTTGCAATTGCAAGACCAGATGCTAGAGTAGTTCTTGTTGAACCTCGTGCTAAAAGAGTTGCATTTTTAAATTTTGTTAAAAGTGCATTAAAACTTGAAAATGTTTTTATAGAACAAAAACGAATTGAAGATTTAAAAGATGATGCTTTTGATATTATTACTAGTCGTGCAGTGACAAATACAACATTGCTTCTAGAATTAACATCTCATTTAAAGAATGATAAAACAGAATATCTTTTTTATAAAGGTAGCCTGTGTGAAGAAGAGATCAAAGATGCAAATGTAAAAAATGCGAAAGTGTTTAAGGTTGGTGAACACAGAAATTATTTGTATATGAGTAATGAGGAAATATAAATGGTAATAAAAGTTTTAATATTAGGTATTGTATTATTTTTAGTTTATTTAGTTTTCTTCAAAAAAAATAGAGAAAAAAATATAAGAGATCAGAAAAAAAATGAAGAGATTACCGATACAATGGTAGAGTGTCCTAAATGTGGGACATATACATCAAAAGATGACGCAATACTAAGTAATGGAAAATATTTTTGTTCAAAAGAGTGCTTATCATGATTTTAATAGGTGATAAAAATATAGATTCTGAAAATATAGAGAAAATCTCATCTATTTCTGATATAGCAGACACAACAGCTAATAGTACACTTTTATATACTTTTAATTTTAAAATCTTAGAGTATACTCAGGAAAATAATTTAGATTCTGCTATCATAGTTAAAGACTTAAAAGAAGTTATTTATGCCTCTTCATTTAGTGTCAAATATATAATAGTAGAAAAAAATATTGCAAAACATGCACAAGATATAGTAAATAATTATATGTTAGATAGTAAAATATTAATTGTTATAAATTCTGATGATGAAATAGTTGAAAATGCACTCGATGAAATAGATGGTGTAATATATAAAAGTGTGGTAGAACATGGAACAAAATGAATTAAATGATTTAGATGAGATAGAATATTCTTCACATACACTAAAAATGAGTATTTTAATGACTCCAGAAAAAGCAAATTTTTCAGGAAATATTCATGGTGGTGCTATTTTAAAACATCTTGATGAGATAGCGTATGCTTGTGCATCACGGTATTGTGGTCATTATGTAGTTACACTTTCTGTTGATAAGGTTTTATTTAAAGACCCTATTCATGTGGGGGAGCTAGTGACATTTTTAGCATCAGTTAATTATACTGGCGAAACATCTATGGAGATAGGGATCAAAGTTATTTCAGAAAATGTTATAAAGCGTACAGTAAAACATACCAATACTTGTTATTTTACTATGGTTGCATTAGGGGAAGATGGAAAACCTACACCCGTTCCACCTTTACATCCACACGATGAAGTACATAAAGAACGATATGAAAGAGCAAAATTACGAAGAGAACTAAGAATGGAAAATAAACTCTAGTTATAAAGTTTTGAAAATATAACCTGTATCGATAATAGTTTCAATATACTTATTGTCAAGTATCTTTCTCACTCTTCTTATGAGACTTCTAATAGATTCTGAAGTTACATAATCCCCCTCCCAAACACTATTTTCAATCTCTTGGTAAGTAACAATCTTATTTTTATTAGAGATTAATAGATTTACCAATAGTCTTTCTTTTTTTGTAAGTCGTACCTCTGTATTATCTATGATTATTGTTGAAGATTGTAAATCAAAATAAGAGTTGTCATCAAATTGAATAAGATCAGTTTTTATATCACATAATTGTTCTATCTTAATCTCTAATTCATCTATGAAAAAAGGTTTTTTAAGATAATCATTACATCCAAAATCATAAGATTCTTTGATGGTATCAAGTTCTACGGAAGCTGATATAATAATGATAGGTACTTTATGATAATATTCTCGAATTTTTCTTAATACTTTAATACCATCTATATTTGGTACATTGATATCTAAAAGAAAACAATCATAGTTATTTTCAATAGCATCATAAGCATTTTTGCCATCATCAAAAGAATCAACACTATAGCCTTTCATTTTTAGGCGTTTTTGTATAGTAGAGTTTAATTTAATATTATCTTCTAGAAGTAGAATCTTCATGTTTGTCTCCTATATTTTGAGGGATTTTAAGTGTGAAAATAACTGTATTATTTTTATTTTCTACTTTAATAGTTCCGTTCATCTTATCTTCAATAATTACTTTTGCCATATATAAACCAAATCCTGTACCATCTTTTTTTGTTGTAAAGTAGGGATCAAAAATGTTTAAAATAACATTACTATCAATCTTTCCACCATCATCAATAATTTTGATGATGTTATACTGTTTATTTGATTCTACAATAATAGTTATTTTATATCGTCTATCATTTGATTCTGTAATTTCAGTGATTTTATTTTTTGCATTATTGATAATATTGAGTAGTACTTGTTTAAATTCATTTTCATAACCATAAATGTTTTGTTCAGTATTGTGTTCTTTATATATTATCTCTACATCAATATTTGAATAAAATATTTGTTTCCCAATAATTTCAAAAATTTCATCAAGAGAATTTTTAATTGAAAAGAGTACTTTTTTTGTTGATGGTTTTAAAAAGTTTCTAAAATCACTTAGAGTTTGAGACATATATTTTATTTGAACCATAGAATCATTAACAAAAGTATTAATATCAATTGTTTTAAGTTCATCTAGTAAATAGGAAGTTTGTATATCTTGAACTTGCGCTGATAGTTCTACTAACGGTTCATTCCATTGATGAGCAATAGCAGCTACCATATCTCCCGTTTCAGCTAATTTACCTTGTTGGATAAGAAATTGCTTTTGTTGTAGTCTTTCAGTTATATCATCCATAATACATACTATTCCTCCAATTGTTTGATCAGAATTGAGATAAACGGCTTTATTTAATATTATATGTTTCATTGTAGAGTTAGGAAAATGTAAAGTAAGTTCAGAATGGTCTCTTCCTAAATTCTGTAATAGTTTTTTATCTATATTTTCATTATGTATGGCTATTTCTTTAGGGTATATATCATGTGCAGTTTTTCCTATGATATCTTTTTGATGAATTTTAAATAGCTCTGAAAAAGCTTGATTACAGCCTAGTATTTTACCATCTATATTTTTATAATAGATAGCATTTGGTATCGTATTTAATAATACTTTATCAAATCTGATTCTATTTTGTAAGTCTTTTTGCAATACTTTTCTTTGTTGGATATTTGTTCTCATAATTAAAACAAGAATACTTAAGATAACTATCAAAATAATAGAGAATAAAACAAACTCTGTATACTCTTCATAAATCGTTTTTGGTTTATTTATTATTGTATATTGGTTGACGATTTTTTCTATTTTTATATCATATTTTTCTATTTCATTAAAATGAAAAATATACTTATTTGGCGATTTTGTTACTATGGGAATATCTGTGATGAGTTTATTATTTATTAAAATATCAATTGCCATTTGAGATACACTTTCTCCTTGTGCTACAGATGAAGTTAGTAATCCTCCAACCAAACCATAGTGTAAATAAAAATCCCATACTCCATATATAGGTACAGTTGCGTTTTCTTTGATTTTCCGGAAACCTTTTTTATATGTAAAATATTGTCCTTCTTTATCTTTTGAAAAAAGTAAAAATAATATAATAGTATTGCTATCTAATAAAGATACTTTTTTTTCAATTTCATTTATATTCATATTATCAATATACTCAATTTCTAGTTGAGGTGTATAGTTTTGAATTATTGGTTGTAAGTCTTTTTTTAATGCTAATCCCGTTTTTGATGTATCATTTAAAATCAGAAGTTTTTTCATTTTTGGATGAAGTTTTGTAATAAGCTCAAAATTTTTTGCTAAGTCTACATCTTCTAGGATACCTGTCATCTCTTTTTGTAGATTATTTTCATAAAAATATTTTTGATTAAAATTATTAATACCACAAAATAAAATGGGGATATTCTTAAATAAACTCTCTTTATGTTTAATAGCAAAATCAAAAGCATTGTTATCTGATACGATTATTAAATCAAATGCTCGTTGACTAAATTTTTCTTTATATAGCAAAGCTAATTTATCGAGATATTGTTTTGTAGTAATTCTTTTAGTATCCATGTAAATTGTGGATAACTCGATATCTTGATAAGGGAAAAGTGTATCTTCTATACCTTGAGAAATTCCATCACTCCACGCATACCCTTTGTGATACGAATGAAGTAAAAGCACCTCTTTTGCAAATAAAGAAGAGTTGGTTAATAATATAATAAACAGAAAGAATCTCATAATATTCTCTTTTAAATTTTATATTTATTATATCAGAATTTTAGTCTATAAAAATCACATATCCAGATTTTGGACCATGAGCTCCTATTACTAGAGATTGTTCAATATCTGCTGTTTTAGAAGGTCCTGATACAAATACACCATATCCTTTATCATCAAATGAGATCTTCTCATAAGCTTCATGCATATTATTTAAAATATCTGATTTTTTTACAACGATAATAATATTTTGTGCAATAAAATATAAAGATCTATGTCTATTGTCATTATTTTTTATCCATACAGCACCATTTTCTGCAACAGCAAATTCACCTTTTACGATAGCTAAATCAATATGTTTTAGATTGTGTGGGTCATTTTCATCATTTGCTACAAAGTTACCAAGTTTTGATTCAATTACATTTGAGACAATAATTTTTTCATCATCATATAATGATAATATTTTTTCATCTAGTTTCTCTTCATTTGTAGAAATAGCATCTCCTCCAACAGTTTGAATCATTTTAGAAAACTGTTCAAACTTGTTTTCATAGGTGATTCCAAAGTTATCATATTCAGGTAAATCTATTTTTGGAACAACATTATTTTTTCTAATTTTTCCTAGTATTATTTCTTCACTTGTCATTTTTTACCCCTTCCTCTTTTTT
>Ga0193960_1000450_pt1 | contig 17125 bp, 18 predicted proteins | sample FB_3_MG_FD_140338 | JGI IMG/M metagenome (GOLD analysis project Ga0193960, IMG submission 140338) | Microbial mat bacterial communities from the Broadkill River, Lewes, Delaware, United States - FB_3_MG | ecosystem: Environmental > Aquatic > Freshwater > River > Microbial mats | place: USA... | reverse complement strand
CGCCATTGGTCCATTATCAATCGCCGTAACCATCATGCCTCGTCGTACCAATTGATATGTCCAACCACCAGGTGCAGATCCTAAATCAACGGCATTAAGCCCTGAGCATAGTCGACTATCCCACTCGCTTTTGGGAATAAAATACAAAAATGCTTCGTCAAGCTTTAAGGTTGAACGACTCGGAGCTTGGCTTGGGAACTTTAATCTTGGTATTCCCATCACATGCTCAGAGCTATTATGTGCCAGTGAAAAGCCTAAAATAACTTCTTGTCCTGATAAAAATAACGCATGCAAATTAGCGCCATCTTTGTCATTTTTTTCAGTTAATACTTTTGCTTTTCGTAACCCTTGTCTTAATGGAACGGCTAATTTTCGGCAAAATTTTGCTAGAGACTTACCATCATTGGTATCTGGCATTTCCATTCTTAAATCAGCATACTGCCATTCACTACCCAATGCTTCAGTGATTGCTTCAACACGATTATAATCTGGTAACTCAATAATATCAGTGAGTGTCACAAACCATTGTCTTGCGAAGATTAAGCGCTTCAGTGGTAACTTCCCCATCAATGTTTCACCATCTTCACTTTTGTGCAGATGAAAAAATACAATGCCTTGATTTTTTTTCAGCTCTAAGTAGCCATACATCTCATTCCAGGCAGCTTTTTCCTGAATTTCTGCACCACATTCTTTCTCAAAGCCTGGACGACAAAATAAAACGATAGAAGTCATAATTTCTTTTTCCCCTCAACCGCAAGTAATAGCCATGCCAGAGCAAATGACATTCCGCCAATTGGGGTGAGTTTTCCTAAAAATTGAATATCAAATAATGATTTTATGTAAATATTGCCACAAAAGAGCAAAATGCCCAGTACAAAGGCCAACATAGAACACGTCAATACTTTTGATGCTTGCTGATGCCGAGAAAACAACACCATAGCTAATAGGGCAAGCGTATGTATAAATTGATACTGTAATGCCGTAGATAAGCTGGTGTGCACCTTGATCGAATCTGAAAAATCGGCATGCGCTAACCAAGCGCCGAATAGTACAGAAAAACAGCCACTGATACCAACAAAAATAGTAATTAGTTGATGTAAGTATTTTATTTTTGCGCCTTGAGTCATGATATCGTTAATTACCTTTCTTGGTTAATCAAGTGCAAAGCTTAAGCAAATGATGTTGCAAATCTTGCAATCTCTTTAGCTGCTGTTGTTAAATGATCATCAAGCTTAAAGCCAGATTTCACTCTGGGTTTTAAACTATGATCACCGTCTATTAAAAAATGGCATTGTACTGTGCTGGAGAGTTGATACTGCTGAATCTCTTCTTCAGAGCCTAAGGTATCTCTACTTCCTTGTAATACTAGCACAGGTCTGTCATTGTCTTGTAAAGGCTCTAAACGAAGCTTTTCAGGCTTTTTGGCTGGATGAAATGGATAGCCTAAACAAAATACTCCATCGATAGCAGATAAGGTACTCTGCGACACCTCGCTTGATGATGAAACTAAGGTAGCAGCAACTCTAGAGCCCATCGATTTTCCACCAACTAAAAATGGAATTTGTTGATAAGCCTTATCAATACTATTTAAATAGCTTTCAATAACCTCTTCATAGCAAGAGAGTAATTTAGGCATTCGATCTGGTGGGTACTTTTTTCCTAATTCGGCGCGTTTATCCATGTAAGGGAAATTAAAGCGTAATACGCTGATGCGCTCTTTATTCAGCGCTTTCACCATAGTTTCCATAAATTCATGGTGCATGTCTGCTCCAGCACCATGAGCAAAAATAACATGGGCAATTGGTTTTTCAACTTTATTTTCTATTGTATTTGTCATAGCTAGGTAATTTGACCGTCCGTAATTTGTTCTTGCTCGCTAGCTACCATATCTAACATCCACTCTCTAAATGCTTCAATCTTACCTAGCTCTTTTTGATTCTCTCGACAAACAATAAAGTATGCATTTTTACTCACTAACACATCATTAAATGGGCAAACTAATCTACCCGAATCAATATCAGGCTTTGCTAACACGCTGTAAGCAAGTGCAACACCTTGACCATGCAAAGCGGCCTGCACCACCATGGCAGAATGACTAAATATAGGGCCATGGTTAACGTTAACCCCTTTAACCCCCACTTGCTTAAACCAGCGTTTCCAGTCTTTGCGTGAAGTATCATGTAATAAAGTATGATGAGCTAAATCATCTAAAGATAGCAATGCTGGCTTGCCGTTAACAGCGTTCTCCTGCATTAACAAAGGAGAGCATACTGGAATCAAGTACTCGGTATGTAACTTATCAGCATGTATATTAGGCCAACTGCCACGACCATAGTAAATTGCCACATCAACATCTTCAGTTAATGAATTTTCGGCTTGATCCACCGCCTTAATTCTTACATCTATTTCAGGATGCAGCGCATTAAAAGCCGTTAACCTTGGAACCAACCACTGAATAGCAAAGCTTGCTTGAGAGCTAACCGTAATTGCACCTTTTGCACCACGTGCAAGTAAGCGCTCAGTCGCTTCATTTATTGAGTTAAAGATATCTTTAATATCTAAAAAATATGATTGACCTTCATCTGTTAGTAATAGAGCCCGATTTTTTCGCATAAACAATTTAATGCCTAAATGCTCTTCCAAAGACTTTATTTGATGACTTATAGCCGCTTGAGTGACAAAAAGCTCTTCAGCTGCGCGGGTAAAACTAAGCTGTCTAGCTGAAGCTTCAAATGCTCGCAAGGCGTTTAATGGTGGGAGTCTGTTAGCCAAAAGGTGTCCTTATATATATTAATAGCATTAAGGAAATGCTGCATAATTAATTAGAAAGCAAGCATAACAATTGTTCATTAGTTTTTCTAATGAATAACATTAAAAATTGTCATTTTATTTTTTTAAGTTACCTGCGTATTATTCACACCGTAGATGAAGGACATCATCTCAACGCTCAAACATAAGGGTGTAGCTTAAGACCCCAACCCTTTAGCTACACTCTAGTTTACCTAAAGTAAGTGAATGAGCAAGCGCGAGAAAAGGTCCTAATAAATCTATCGGGAAGAACATATATTTATTATTGCCAATAAGAGAATTGGCGGAAAATCAGGATCAAGACCATGAGAAAAATTAACACTTTAATCGCATTAAGCATCGGCATTTTAGTTAGCAACACAAGCTTTGCAGCAGTACCATCTTCTGAAACAGTAAAATTAGAACCTGTTAAACAAGAAAACCTCGTTGCTCAAGCGCAAGCTTCTTTAGCTGCTTCATTTTCTACCATAGAGCTAGAAAAAGAGTTACCACAGTTAAGCACTGACAATGTTTTAGTTAATAAGAAAGTATCTGATAACAAAAACAAAACGATGACTATTTCAAAAATTACTTTAGTTGCTGAATAAGCCATTATTTATAAGTGCTCGCACACTCAAATAAGCTTCAGTTATTAAAAAAGGTGTCCTAGGGACACCTTTTTACTTTTCTCTTGTCAAACTATCTTAGCTTTACGCTAAATAGCAAACACCACCTAATCAGTTAGTAGTGGCTCAAAGTCTTTCACCAAATCATCAATTGCTTTCATCTGAGCTAGGTAAGGTGCTAATTTATCTAATGGTAAAGCGCATGGACCATCACACTTAGCTTGGCTTGGTTCAGGGTGAGCTTCTATAAATAAGCCAGCAATACCTACAGCCATACCACTGCGCGCTAATTGAGCCGCTTGCGCTCTTCTACCGTCAGCACTATCACTGCGGCCACCAGGCTTTTGTAAAGCATGGGTAGCATCAAAAATCACTGGTGCATATCCCTTCATTTCATCCATCGCCAGCATATCAACCACTAAGTTATTATACCCATAGCAACTGCCACGCTCACAAAGCATTACTTTTTCATTTCCAGCTTCACCAAACTTTTTAATGATATGCTTCATTTCATGGGCTGCTAAAAACTGTGGTTTTTTAACATTAATAACCGCATCTGTTTTCGCCATAGCAACAACGAGATCGGTTTGTCGTGCTAAAAAAGCAGGCAATTGAATTACATCAACAACTTCACTTACAGGTTGAGCTTGGTAAGGTTCATGTACATCAGTAATAATAGGTACATTAAAGGTAGATTTAATTTCCTGAAAAATTTTTAAACCTTCATCTAAACCTGGGCCTCGGTACGAATGTACCGATGAACGGTTAGCTTTATCAAAAGAAGCTTTAAAAACATAAGGAATAGCTAATTTTTGGCAAACTTCAACATAGTGCTCAGCAATTTTCATTGCTAAATCACGAGATTCAAGCACATTCATACCACCAAACAAAACAAAAGGTTTATCATTAGCAACCTCAATATTGGCTACATTTACCGATGAAATTGTCATATGTTTTCCTTAATTAAATGACTCCTTTTAACGGGAGTCATATATAAAATAGTTTAACTACCCACAATACGAAGTAATTGTCCGCACAACCAAGCCATGTATGTACCTAAGGCGTAGCCTAGCACGGCTAATAACACGCCGACAGGTGCCAAAGAAGGATGGAATGCAGATGCAATTACAGGAGCAGATGCTGCACCACCAATATTCGCTTTACTACCTACGGCTAAATAAAACACTGGCGCTTTGATCATTTTGCCAACAGCAAACAATAAAATCACATGAATAGCCATCCAAATAAGACCTATAACCACGTATTTAGGCGCTTCGGCTATTTGGGCAATATCCATATGCAAACCAATTGTCGCCACAAGAATATACAGGAAACTACTTCCCACTTTCGAAGCACCAACTGACTCTAACTGCCTTGCTTTCGTAAAAGATAACGTTAGGCCAATAGTGGTCACCATAACAATTATCCAAAACAGCTTACTGTGTAGGCTAAACTTTTTAAGTTCAGGGAAGTTTGCTTGGAAGTATGGGACTAAAAAGTCTGCCGCTAAATGCGCAAAACCTGCGGCACCAAAGCCAACGGCAATTATCAGCATAAAATCCTTTAACTCAGGCATACGCTTATTATTGCGCTCATACTCTTCAACTTTAGCAATAAGTTTATCTATACCAGAAGTATCAGCGCCGCTCTTGGCATCTATCGCTTTATGGTTTGCAGCAATATATAGTAAACCTGCCATCCAAATGTTCGCCACAACTATATCTACAGTGACCATGATAGTGAAAATCTTGCCATCAGCCTCATAGATTTCTTTCATGGCAAGCATATTGGCACCACCACCAATCCAACTACCTGCAAGCGCAGCCATACCTCGCCATACCGCATCAGGGCCAGAAACACCGATTAACTCAGGCCATACTGCAGAAACCGCTAATAAGGCAAGTGGTCCCCCGATAACAACACCAATGGTACCAGTTAAAAACATTATGATAGCTTTACTACCTAAACCTGCAATGGCTTTAATATCAATACTTAGCGTGAGTAATACTAAACAGGCTGGCAATAAATAATACTTTGCCACTTCATCAACTTGACTCACATCCGCACTAACAATACCAAAGGTATTCAGTAAAGAAGGTAGTAAATAACACATAAGTAACGCGGGAACATATTTGTAAAAACGTTGCCAAAATGGGTGTGAACTATTAGATGTATAGAATACGAAACCTAATATTAACGCTAGGATCCCTAGCACTACGTTATCGTTAGCGATAAGTGGCGCATTTACCACAACTTGCTCTTGCATTGGTTAACCTTTTATTTTAATTAATGTAATACAGTTTCGAGAATACTAATTTTATCTAGCTGCAGTTTAAGTAGCTTAGCTGCGGGATCTTTAGGACATTGCTCAACAAAGTAGCGATAGTCATCAACCGCAACATTAAAGCAATCTAACTGATGTAATAAGTAGCCTCTATCACGCCTTTGTAATGGATCATCAGGCGTTAACGCTAAAATAACATCAACACAGCGTAAGGCTTTGTCAAACGTTTGCTCTTTGATTAAAGCATTTTTAAATGCCGTTAAATGCTCAACTAAAATCGCCTCACTTTCTACACTCGATAATTCGTGCTGTGTTGGGTCACCATTCAGTTCATCTAAACGTAAATCAAGCTCGTTCCAGTTAAGTGATTCACCTGTTGTAGCATCAAAAATAATGGCATATTTTTCATCACAACAAATACGCACCATCATTTTACTAGGTATAAAGACTATATCTGTTTCAAAACCACAGGCATTGATAATTTCGCAAACAATCACCGCTTTAAGCACAGGTGACATAAGTCGGCTATTAATTGCAGGTGCAACGCAAAACGCCTCTACCGGGTAAGTTCGTCGAAATTTATCAATAAATAAATGTTGAAAATAAAGCTCATTCAACAGAATTTCTGCTCTATCTAACGGAGATTCAACTTCTTCAATCACCGCTTGGCATTGTTTAATAATTAGCTCTAACCCATCTAAAGAATTATCAGAACTTACTCCATTACCTTCAGAGGTTTGCTTAGCAAGTATAAACTCTTCCAGTAACACCATAGTTTGAAGTAAATCTTTTTCAGTCGAATTTATTTCAGACAACAACAATTCGTTCATAACATCTCTGCTGAATATCAGCTAATAGTACCTATTTATATTCCTAGCTCATGCGAGCTAATAACTTCTATTATTCTCTTTTAAAAGAACATAGCTTCACGTGTTACTGCTAACCTATAAATTAGCATTATCCAACCCATAGCACCTAAATAGCCAATAATTTGCATGCTTCTATTTCGAGCTAGTTTTAAGGTGTAATAGCCCGTGAAGATGTAGGCGACTAATGCCAATAATTTTTCGCCCAACCATAGGTGTTCAAAAGGGCTCATACTGTATTGATATGCCATATAAGCACCCACACAAAGTAGTAATGTATCAATTATATGCGGAGTAATTTTCACCCATTTTTTTTGTAATTGATTTGAATTAATTAGCGTCCAAATAAAACGTAAGCTAAATAAGATGACACTTATCAGTGCAAGTGTCATATGAAGATGTTTAAACATTAAAATTCCTTGCAATAAAGAGGGGTTAATCTATTCATTTGAATAAACGGCCCAGCTTATTCTATCTTGACCATTTAAATCTGTAACAGTTTGTGCATTTTGATAACCAAAGCCTGACAATATATCACAAACTAATACACCTTGTTCAAAACCGTGCTCAATAAACAATGAGCCTTTAGGCTTTAAATGCTGTTTGGCGTTTTCAACGATAACTTTTATATCACTTAACCCTTGCTCTTCTGCAACAAGTGCGGATTTTGGCTCGAATCTAACATCGCCTTGCGCCAAGTGTTGATCATGTTCGTCAATATATGGCGGGTTAGATACAATGATATTGTATTTCTTTTCGTTAGCTACATTACTGTACCAGTCACTTTGAAATACATTTACATTGGCAATTTTTAATCGCTCTGCATTGAGCTTGGCTAAACTCACCGCCTCATCATTAAAATCTACAGCATCAACTTTCCAAGATATATTTTCAGAGGCCAATGCCAGTGCTATGGCACCTGTGCCTGTACCTAAATCTAAACAATCAAAATTTTTCTGACCTTGATATAATTCAAGTACTAATTCAACAAGTGTTTCAGTATCAGGTCGAGGAATTAAGGTAGCGGGTGAAACGAGTAAAGGTAACGACCAGAACTCTTTCATGCCAACTATATAGGCAATGGGCTCTCCCTTAATGCGACGATTAAGTAGTTCGATGAACTTTTCGTATTCATTAAGTGAAAGTTTATTTTCAGGCCATGTATATAAATAGCTAATATCTTTATTTATAACATGACAAAGTAATATATTACTGTCTAATTGTGCGCTATCTGAATGTGACAACAATTGTTGCTTGCCATATTCAGATAACTCAGCAATTGAAGAAACGTCAATAGACATATTTAACGTTATTCTTGCTCTGCAAGCTCAGCTAATAAGTCTGCTTGGTTTTCTTGCATGATAGGCTCCATTACTAATTGTAAGTTACCTTCCATGATTTCATTTAACCTGTATAAGGTTAAATTGATGCGATGGTCACTCATACGCCCTTGCGGGAAATTATAAGTACGGATACGCTCAGAACGATCGCCACTTGCAACTAAGCTACGACGCGAAGACTCTTCTTCACTACGACGTTTTTCATCTTCTGCTTGCTGTAAACGAGCTTGTAACACAGACATAGCTTGCGCTCTGTTTTTATGCTGCGAACGTTGATCTTGACACTCAACAACAACACCCGTTGGAATATGAGTAATTCGAATGGCTGAATCCGTTTTGTTAACGTGCTGACCACCGGCGCCTGACGCTCTAAAAGTATCTACCTTTAAATCAGCCTTATTAATTTCAATGGCTTGTGACTCAGGAATTTCTGGCATTACCACGACGGTACAGGCAGAAGTATGGACACGGCCTTGAGATTCTGTTTCAGGAACACGTTGAACACGATGTCCGCCAGACTCAAACTTCATTTGCCCATAAACACCTTCACCATTAACCTTCATGATTAATTCTTTAAAGCCGCCCTGCTCGCTTTCATTACTGTTCATGACCTCAATTTTCCAGCCTTGCTTTTCAGCATAACGGCTGTACATTCGAAATAAGTCACCAACAAAAATAGCTGCTTCATCACCACCAGCACCTGCTCTAATTTCAACAAAACAGTTATTGTCATCGTTGGGATCACGAGGTAATAATAATATTTGCAATTGATCGGCAATATCGGCAACAGCTTTCTTAGCATCTTTAAATTCTTCTTGAGCCATTTCTCGCATATCAGGATCATCATCCTTTAGCATCAGTTCAGCCGTAGCAAAATCGTCTTCTGCACTTTTATAGTCGTTAAAAGTTTGTGTCACTTCTTCAAGTTGTTTGAATTCTTGAGATAAAGCACGAAACTTGTCCTGATCATTGATGGTATCAGGATCTGATAATAGGGCTTGTACTTCTTCGAAACGCTCAACTAATACTTCGAGCTTTTGATAAACAGAGGCTTTCATGAATAATATCTTATCTTTTAAACGGGTAACGGTTAATTGTATTTATCACAATTAACAAAAATTGCCGCTATTCTAGCACAGTAATGCTGTGAATGAATATTTACAGGGAGATTTTAATTGGAAAGTTACAAAAGAAAATAACACACGACAAACTCATTTCGTGTGTTATTTAATCTTGTTGATCTATTTGAAAGATATCACGTAAATAAAGTAGCTTATCTAGCTCGCCACCTTGTGCTGCTGATTGCAAAGCACTAGTTGGTGCATGCATAAACTTATTTGATAGTTTCGTGGCAAGTTCAGCAACGACCGCTTCTGAATTTTTACCGTTTTTCAATTGTACCAGTGCTTTTTCAAGCAATTGATCACGATGAGCCAAACATTGTTTTCTATAACTAATGACCGTATCTTGCGTATTTAAGCCACGAAGCCAAGACATAAAGTTATCTGACTGAGTATTTACGATACCCTCAGCTTGAACTGCAGCCTTGCGACGGTTTTCTATATTTTTTGCAATAATGCTTTGCAAGTCATCAACAGTATATAAAAACACATCTTCTAATTCTGATACTTGTTCTTCTATATCTCTTGGTACCGCCAAATCAACCATAAAAATAGGCTTATGCTTACGTGTTACCAAAGCTTGCTCAACCATACCTTTACCAATAATAGGTAAAGTAGAGCCCGTTGAACTTATTACAATATCTGCATGACACATTTGCTCAGGAATTTGCGCTAAAGTGATTACATCTGCACCAATTTGCTTTGCCATATTTTCAGCTCTAGCAATAGTACGGTTAGCCACTGTAATTTTACCAACATTGTTTTCATACAAATGTTTTGCCACAAGCTCAATTGTTTCACCAGCACCAACTAACAATACTCTGGCTTTTTCAAGGCTTGCAAAGATATGTTTTGCTAAATTAACAGAGGCAAAAGCTACCGATACAGCACTCGCACCAATTTCAGTTTCAGTACGAACTTGTTTAGCAACACCGAAAGTACGCTGAAACAATCTGTCCATGACAAGTGCCATAGAACCTGCAGCTTTAGCTTGACTGTATGCTTGCTTCATTTGACCAAGGATTTGTGGCTCACCCAATACTAATGAGTCAAGGCCACACGCTACACGCATCATATGATTGACGGCTTGCTGGTCCTGGTGCCAATAAAGGCTAGGTAAAATAGTTGATGCGGGAACATTATGATAATTTTCTAGCCACTGAACTAAGCGTTCTTGTGTTTGTTCAACATCACCGTCTTGTACTAAATATAATTCAGTACGATTACAAGTCGAGAGTATGGCAACTTCTTTACATTGAACTTCATTCAACATTTCTTGCAAAGCAATAGAGAGGTTATCTGGGTTAAAAGATATTTTCTCTCGCACAGCAACGGGTGCAGTTTTATGATTGATTCCAACGGCAACAATGGACAAAATAATTAACCTATCTTTCTAAGTAGCCAGCTTATGTTTATACCCGCTACATTTAATCTTTATGCTATTTAATGCTTTGATGTGATTAAAGTCACTCTACTTTAAATCTCAAAACCTTAAAAAATTATCTATTTGTTCATTATACCCCAGTCATAAGGGTATTTCCCTATTATTACTCAGGTTTTGTTAATAAACTATGATCTGTGATAAAAACTCCATAAATTATAACCAATCACTAAGCTCATCCTAATCTTGAACATCAGCAATGCCTGTGTTCCAATAGCTAAAATTATTTTTTTTGATTATTCAAATGACTATATATAAAGCTAACTCGCCTGTTAGTACTTTGTTTAAAGCTTTCTCCCTCTTATGTATTTTATTTTTAACAGCCTGCTCTACTTTACGAGTTGAAGAGCCAATAACCACCAATATCCCTGCTCAACAACGATTTCAGCAACTGAATAATGTCTCATCATGGAAATTATCAGGAAAGATTGCTTTTTTTCAAGGTGAAGAACGCGAACGTGTAAATTTATATTGGTCTATGGATGAAAGTGTTCCAAGTCAGCAACTAAATTTATCAACTTACCTTGGCATTTCTGTTCTCCAACTTAATTCTGAAAAAAATCACCACACGTTAAAGATTGATGGTAAAAAATATCACGGTGAAAACCTCGACTTACTCATTGAAGAGTTAACAGGGCTTACCTTACCGACAAAAGCATTAAGTTATTGGCTAAAAGGTACTCCCTATGACACTGAACATGACTTCATCACTTATGACAGCCGAACCGCATTACCAAAAACGTTAACAAGCTCATTAGCTAATGCATATGGTCAACAGCAACAATGGCATATTAATTACAGTCGCTATAAAATGGTAAACAATATTGCTCTAGCTACTAAGTTTACTATCAAAACACAAAATTTAACGATTAAAATAGCAATCGATAAGTGGCAAGTTAACCCCTAAAGAATCACTCTATGACCTCGTATATTAATCAATCTTTCGAATTACCTTCTCCAGCTAAACTAAATTTATTTCTACATATCATTGGTAGACGTAGTGATGGCTATCATGAATTAGAAACCTTATTCCAATTCCTTGACTATGGCGATACTTTAACTTTAGAAGTTACTGATAGTGATGAAATCAATTTACTGACACCAATTACTAATGTCCCCAATAAAGACAACTTAATTGTTAAGGCCGCACAGTTATTAAAGGCAAGTGTTCCTAACAATCTCAACAATCCTCTTGGCGTAAATATCAGTGTCAAAAAAGTATTACCAATGGGCGGTGGTTTAGGCGGTGGCTCTTCCAATGCAGCAACCATTTTATTAGCACTCAATAGCCTTTGGCAGTGCAACCATTCAACCGAAAAACTAGCCGAGTTAGGCTTATCGTTAGGCGCAGACGTGCCTATTTTTATTCATGGTTTTTCCGCTTTTGCTCAAGGTGTCGGTGAAAAAGTAGTAACGATGACACCTGAAGAAAGCTGGTATTTGATCAGCAAACCTAATTGCAGTATATCGACTCAAAGTGTATTTACTGCAAAAGACTTACCGCGAAATACTCCCTCACTATCGCCTGATGAATTAGTGAGCGATGTTTTTACTAATGATATATTCCATAATGATTGTCAAACCATGGTAATAAATCACTACAGTGAGGTTGCCAAGCTACTGGCTTGGTTGATAGAATACGCGCCGTCAAGAATGACTGGAACTGGTGCGTGTATCTTTACACGTTGTTCTAGCCAAGCAATGGCGTGCGATATACAGGAAAAACTCCCTGAGGGAGTAAGCTCATTTGTCGCAAAAGGAGTCAATAAGTCTCCTTTACTAAGTAAAATGGAAAGTTATCAATTACGCTAAATTGATAAAAGAATACTGAAAAGTTTACTGAGGATAATTTGCGAAGTACTTTGATAACTTCTAAAGTTAACTCTGTTTTAGTAGTGCTTGAGTGCATTTTACAAAGTGCATTTAAGTATAATATTAATGTCAAAAGTTTCTGAGGAACTGACTGTGCCTGACATGAAGATCTTTGCGGGTAATGCCACCCCTGAACTGGCCAAAGAAATTGCTAATCGCCTATATATTACTTTAGGCGAAGCCAAAGTAGGCAGTTTTAGTGATGGTGAAATTAGCTTTGAAATCACGGAAAATGTTCGTGGTTCAGATGTTTTCATTGTGCAATCAACTTGTGCTCCAACCAATGATAACCTAATGGAATTAATTGTAATGATTGACGCATTACGTCGTGCATCTGCAGGTCGTATTACCGCGGTTATTCCTTACTTTGGTTATGCTCGCCAAGATAGACGTGTACGTAGTGCTCGTGTACCAATTACTGCTAAAGTAGTTGCAGACTTCTTATCAAGTGTTGGTGTTGACCGCGTATTAACGGTTGACTTACACGCAGAGCAAATTCAAGGCTTCTTCGATGTACCAGTTGATAACGTATTTGGTACACCTATTCTTTTAGAAGACATGAAGAATCGCGAATTAGACAACCCTGTAGTGGTTTCGCCTGATATTGGTGGTGTTGTTCGTGCTCGTGCTGTAGCAAAACTACTTGATGATACAGATTTAGCCATCATCGATAAACGTCGCCCTAAAGCAAACGTAGCACAAGTAATGCATATTATTGGTGAAGTTGAAGGTCGTGACTGTATTATTGTTGATGACATGATTGATACGGGCGGCACATTAGCAAAAGCGGCAGAAGCACTAAAAGAACATGGTGCTAAACGTGTAATTGCTTATGCTACTCACCCAGTTCTTTCAGGTAACGCTGCTGAGAATCTTAAAAACTCAGTAATTGATGAAGTGGTTGTTACAGATTCAATTCCATTATCAAAAGAAATCAAAAAACTTAAAATGGTTCGCCAATTAACATTAAGTGGTATGTTAAGTGAAGCAATTCGTCGCGTATGTAACGAAGAATCTATTTCTGCGATGTTTGAAAACTCATAATGTTTACGTTATTTGTCTTTGAATAAATCGACTAAAAAGCCAACATTTCATGTTGGCTTTTTATTTCCCCCTCTAACTTCCTTTAGCAACTACCCAGTAAGCAATTGAGAAGTGAACACCTAAAATATTTCATTAATAATTAAACATTCAATAGCATTAGCCTTCATGAAGTGTTATTATTCGGCGCCTTTTTTATCTGTAGTGAAACCTTTTCAATCGTTTGTTAAGTTATTCACTCAAAAAAAGAGCATATCTCCTTGTTTTTGGTCGCAAAAAGCAAGGGCTAATTTTAGTTTATATAAAGAGTATTAAACAATGACTGATTTATTTACTTTGGATGCAGAAGTACGTACAGATTTAGGGAAAGGTGCGAGCCGCCGCCTACGTCACGCGAATAAAGTTCCTGCTATCCTTTACGGTGAAGGCCAAGAGCCAGTTTCTTTAACGTTAGAGCACAAAAATGTTTACCGTGCACAACAAGAAGAAGCATTCTACTCACACGTTTTAACATTAAACGTTGACGGTAAAGCGGTTGAGTGTCTTATCAAAGACATGCAACGTCACCCATTCAAAGACGTTATCATGCACTTAGATTTCATCCGTATCGATGCTAAGCATGCTGTTCACACTAACGTTCCTGTTCACTTCTTAAACGAAGACGTAGCAGCGAAAACAGGTGCTAACATTGCTCACCACATCAATGAAATTGCTATTTCTTGTTTACCAAAAGACTTACCTGAGTACATCGAAATTGACTTAGCTGGTCTTGAACTTGGTCAAACATTGCATTTATCTGACGTAGTATTCCCAGCGGGCGTTACTTCTGATGAATTAGCAAAAGGTGAAAGTCACGACCAAGCAGTAGTTTCTGCTAATGCTCCGAAAGGTAAAGCAAGTGATGAAGCTGAAGAAGAAGAAGCAGCTGAATAATAGTTTTAATATATTTATTTAATGTAAAATAATGACTATTAAACTAATTGCGGGACTTGGTAATCCAGGTCCCGAATATACAAGAACTCGCCACAATGCTGGTGTCTGGTTTGTTGAAGAACTAGCACGACGCAACAACATAACACTTCGCCCCGAAAAAAAATATTCTGGATTATACGGTAAAGGCATCATAGGTAATGATGTAGTACACTTATTGATCCCTACAACCTTTATGAATCGTAGTGGTCAGGCCGTAGCCCCTTTAGCTAACTTTTTTCGTATCGATGTAGACAGTATCCTAGTTGCTCATGATGAAATGGATATGCTACCTGGCACAGTAAAAATAAAGCAAGGTGGTGGTCATGGTGGTCATAATGGTCTGAAAGACATTATTGCTCGCATGGCAAATAATAAAAACTTTTATCGTCTTAGAATTGGCATTGGCCACCCAGGCCATAGAGATAAAGTGACGGGCCATGTGCTAGGCAAAGCGCCTGCAACAGAACAAGCGCTTATTGACGAAGCTATTGATGAAGCGAGTCGTTGCTTTGATGTTTGGCAAAAAGATGGCTTAACCAAAGCCCAACAGCGTTTACACGCTTTTAAAGCACAATAAAAAACACTTATTTTCTCGTGGTTTCTTCACGACGAGAAAAACGTAAAAAACACAACGGTAGGTAATAATTATGGGATTTAAATGTGGCATCGTCGGTTTACCTAATGTAGGTAAGTCAACACTATTCAACGCACTCACCAAAGCAGGTATAGAAGCAGCTAACTTCCCTTTCTGTACTATAGAGCCAAATACAGGTGTTGTCCCTGTGCCTGATCCTCGTTTAGATAAACTTGCCAATATTGTTAACCCTGAGCGTGTTATACCTACTACCATGGAGTTTGTAGATATCGCGGGCTTAGTTGCAGGTGCTTCAAAAGGTGAAGGTTTAGGTAATAAGTTCCTAGCCAATATCCGTGAAACTGATGCTATTGGTCATGTCGTTCGTTGTTTTGAAAACGACAACATCATCCATGTTGCAAATAAAATTAGTCCATCAGATGACATTGATGTTATCAACACAGAGTTAGCTTTAGCTGATATGGATACCGCGGAAAGAGCCATTTTACGTCAAACAAAACGTGCTAAAGGCGGCGATAAAGAAGCAAAGTTTGAATTACCTGTTCTTGAAAAAATCCTCAAGCACGTTGAAGAAGGCAATATGATTCGCTCTTTAGAGCTATCTAAAGAAGAATTAGCTGCAGTTAAATACCTTAACTTTCTCACAGTTAAACCGACCATGTACATTGCTAATGTAAATGATGATGGCTTTGAAGATAACCCTTACTTAGACATCGTAAAAGAAATTGCTGAAAAAGAAGGTGCTGTTGTTGTTGCAGTATGTGCTGAAATAGAAGGTGAGCTCTCAGAAATGGATGAGGAAGATCGCGTTGAGTTTATGGCTGAAATGGGGCTTGAAGAGCCAGGTTTAAATCGAGTCATTAACTCTGGCTATGGTTTACTTAGCCTACAAACCTACTTCACTGCCGGTGTAAAAGAAGTAAGAGCATGGACTGTTAAGCAAAATGCTACTGCGCCACAAGCTGCTGGTGTGATTCATACCGACTTTGAAAAAGGTTTTATCCGCGCAGAAGTGGTTAGCTATAATGATTTTATTGAATTTAATGGTGAATCAGGTGCTAAAGAAGCAGGTAAATGGCGCCTTGAAGGTAAAGATTACCTAGTTAAAGATGGTGATGTTGTTCATTTCCGCTTTAATGTGTAAATAAAGCAATAAGCACCTATAAAAGCTAACTGAATTCAGTTAGCTTTTTTTATACCTAAAACCAAATAAGTTAAGTCAGTGTAAATAACTTGTCTATAAAAAGTATATTCACAACAAAACTCCTGTAAAACAACAAATAGCTCTTGTTTTACAATGAAATTTACCTACAATCGCCCCCGAAAAATGTATTACGAAATGATGGGCGCGATAATCAATTTTGTCCATTCAAAAATATTACACAATTATGGTCTACACTTTCTGTGTAAAAAGAAATTCTTAATAATTAATAATAAGGGTGAATAATGAAACAAGTTCTTTTACTTTCAGCAATTCTAGCAGCTAGTGCACTTACCGCTGTACCAGCAAAAGCAGACAACATCTCGCTTCGTATTTGTGAATACGTTCAAGCCAACGACAAAAGTCGTTTAAGGTCATTTTTAAAGCAAAACAAATTAAAGATTCGCAAAATATATGATGGTCTAGAGTGTAATGGCGACAACTTACTTATTTTTTCAGCTAAATCAAAAGCACTTGAAGTAGGCGAATTTATTATTGGTAAGCTACCAGCAAAAAAAGTTAAACCAGAAATTGATAACTTAGCGAAATATTCTGCTCACTTAGCAGAAGAAGCTCGAGAAAGATAAATAGCAAATATTGCCAGAAACGAATAATCAAACTATTGGTTATTCGTTTTTTTGATTTTTCTGCATAGTTATCGGCCAAATTGAACACTCAATAGCCAAACAAACAAAAAGTACTAAATTTTATAAAAAAACGGTTGACGTAAGCCAAGCAGATTTGCATAATACGCGCCACTTGCTACAGAGCAGGTTGGTAAGGCTACATAGCTCAGTTGGTTAGAGCACATCACTCATAATGATGGGGTCCCAGGTTCAAATCCCGGTGTAGCCACCATTTCACATAAGGATTATGTGGATATTAGAAATGCGGGAGTGGCGGAATTGGTAGACGCGCTGGATTTAGGTTCCAGTATCTTTGATGTGAGAGTTCAAGTCTCTCCTCCCGTACCATTTCT
>Ga0193960_1000448_pt1 | contig 17131 bp, 8 predicted proteins | sample FB_3_MG_FD_140338 | JGI IMG/M metagenome (GOLD analysis project Ga0193960, IMG submission 140338) | Microbial mat bacterial communities from the Broadkill River, Lewes, Delaware, United States - FB_3_MG | ecosystem: Environmental > Aquatic > Freshwater > River > Microbial mats | place: USA... | reverse complement strand
CTGATAGTAAAGAATGTAGCAGCTGGATGATAAATAAAAAGTGAATTCCTAGCCAAAAGCTTACGCAATGAATAGTTTTTTACTAATTTTGCATGAATTCTAGGGGCTGACGTGGTTTTGACAGCATGTAGAATTGATATGTAAGCATGTCGAGCGTTGTGATTCCAGCTCGTAAATATCGGATCTCACACTTTTTAATTGGCGAAAATAACTACGCTCTTGCTGCTTAATCGAATCATAGTAGATTAAAGCTTCATCATCACTCTAGGAGTGGAGACGAGACATCCAGCTTATGGTTCCACCTTGTTCCGGTAAGTAATTGGATGCTATCAATTCGAGGTTAGTTGATAATTTACTTCGGGTTATCGGCGAAATTTAGAAGATAAGCTAAGACTTCGGGTGTGATTTCCCTAACCTTGGTCGAAAATTAATAAATCACTAAGCGTGTAGAAAGCCTATTGGTCGCATGTTTGGACCAGGGTTCGATTCCCTGCAGCTCCACTTAACATAACAACACCCTCAAACCACTTGACTTGAGGGTGTTGTTGTTTATTTAACTGCCATTTTAATACAAAAGTAGACACCTATACGATACCATCTTTTCATCCAAGAATTGAATATTAATAAACAACCTCCTCTCAAAAAAATGAGAAGAGGTTGTTGTAAATGTATGAACTAATCTTTGAAAAAATGTGTGCTATTTAATTTCGAACGATTCTTCTAAACTAGCATTAGAATCTCCTCCTACCCATACATTGAATAATCCTGCTTCCACAACTTTTTCCATTGACTGATTATGAAAAGCTAAATCACTTGCTGGAATGGAAATGCTAATTTGTTTTTCCTGACCGGGAGTTAATTTTACTCTCTTAAATGCTTTCAATTCGCGAACCGGACGAGTTACATTTCCAACCATATCACGGATGTAAACTTGTGCTACTTCCTCAGCTTTAAAATCCCCAGTATTTTTAAGTGTAAAAGATAGTTTTACATCTTCATTTGCATTAAGCATTGGAGTTTCTACTTTTAGATTTGAATATTCAAAAGTTGTGTACGATAATCCAAAGCCAAATGGAAACAATGGAGTATATCCATCATCAAGATAATGTGATGTATTTCCTAAAGATGTCTGGTATGTTTTAACAGGAATATCATCGATAGATAACCAGTTAGAAGGATCTACTGGACGACCACATGGTTTATGATTATAGTGCATAGGTATTTGACCTACCGACTTAGGAAATGTAATTGGCAGTTTACCTGAAGGCACAGCATCACCAAAAATCAGGTTAGCAACAGCCTTTCCACCCATACATCCTGGGTGCCATGCATACAATATTGCATCAGATTTATTAATCTCGTCAACAATACACAAGGCTCTACCTGCCATTACCACCATAATTACAGGTTTATTCAGTTTTGCAATCTCATGTACTAATTCGGCTTGTGAACCAGGTAAATCGATATGAGCTCTACAATGAGCTTCACCTGAAATAATAGCTTCTTCTCCAAGGCATAAAATTACCGCATCCGAATTTTGAGCTGCCTTTATAGCTTTGTTAAAACCGCGCGTAGACTTGTCTCTGGAATACTTTAGTCCTTTAACGTATTTTACTTTTCTATCACCAAGTATTTCTTTGATTCCTTCAAGTGGAGTTACGGCATACAGGCTATCACCATCAAAATTCCAGGTTCCACCTTGTTCATATTTCTCATGCGACATTGGGCCAATCACTGCCACAGAATTAATATCTTTTGATAGAGGTAATATTTGATTCTCATTTTTAAGAAGAACAACACTCTGCTCAGCAGCTTTTAATGCCGCTTTAAAGCTCTCTTCCTTACCAAAAATATTTTGCTTTTCTTCAGGCACATAAGGATTTTCAAACAAACCCAACTTGAATTTGAGCTGTAGAATATTTCTAACTGCATTATCCAAAAGATCCTCAGTTATCGCGCCACTACTAACAAGCTGATTAAGATTTTCAAAATAACATCTTGATGCCATTTCCATATCAACGCCAGCATTAATTGCCTTTTGAGCTGCATCTTTTTCATCAGCAGCAAAACCATGCGCAAGCATTTCATGAATAGATGCCCAGTCACTCACAACCATACCATCAAATTTCCATTCTTCTCTTAAAACCTTTTTAAACAGAAACTGATTCCCAGAAGCTGGAACACCATTTAAATCATTAAATCCCGTCATAAAAGTCATGATTCCTGCATCAACAGCAGCTTTAAATGGCGGCAAATAAACATCTCTTAATTCTCCTTCAGGTATCAATGTTGTATTGTAATCTCTACCTCCTTCGGCAGCTCCATATCCAGCAAAATGTTTTGCGCAAGCCGCAATTTTACCATTGGCAAAAGTTGTATTTGCTTCTCCCTGAAATCCCTTAGTACTTGCAATCGCCATTTGCGATACCAGGTATGGATCTTCACCAAAACTTTCCGCTATTCTACCCCAGCGTGAATCTCTTGCAATATCAATCATCGGAGCAAAAGTCCAGTTAACACCAGAAGAAGAAGCTTCGGCAGCTGCAATTTCTGATCCTTTCCTAACAATTTGAGGATTCCATGTTGCTGCCAATCCCAATGGAATAGGAAAAGATGTTTTAAATCCATGAACAACATCTCTACCAATAAGCAGTGGAATACCTAAGCGGCTTTCCTCAATAGCTATTCTCTGAATTTCATTTAGCGTTTCTACATTCACTTCGTTAAGAATAGAACCAATTCTACCTGCTTTAATACTCTCTTTCAATTCATCTGGTATCTGACCACCAAAACCATTGATTTGAGCCATTTGTCCAATTTTTTCCTCAATGGTCATTTTCCCTATTAACTCTTCAATCCTAGGATCTGATCCTTCCTTTGAATGACCGCACGCTTGTAAAAAAATTAAGCTTACTATAAAGAAATATATTCTAATATTCATCTCATTATTATTTTACATCCACCCTAGTGGACAAAATAAAAGGCTTTATATCAATAGAAAATTGACTTTAATAATCTGCAAACAGTTATTTATTGCCTCTTGTATTTAAAAAAATCACAAATCTATACACATAGATATTCTGTTAACGTGCAACACAATTTGTGTAGTTTATTTAAACCTGGCCGACTGCTGCAGCCAGGTTTAAAATTATTTCCGATGTTTAATTTTCAGCAATTGAACGAAACTCAACATTATCAATATAAATTCCTTCCTTCATATCGCCACCGCCACCTCGCATCAAAAGGTAAACTGTTCCTGACGCTGTCGCAGTAAATACTCCGTTAGTTTCTGTTGAGCTACCTACAACGGTAAATTTGCCTCCGAAAGGTGCATTTCCAGTACCTTCCCAAGTATTAATTTTTAGTAACATTCCTCCTTCATTGTAATCACCTGACACGGTTGCTGGATCGCTGTAACCACAATAAACCTCAAACCAAGTATCAGATACTCCCGTGGTAGAACCAACAAACATATCAATTTGATAACTTCGACCTTCAACAACCTCGATTGCCTGGTAAATACCATTACCTCCCCAGCCTGGTGCAGTTAGATTCGCATTACCTTCGCTAAAGTCCCATGTTCCATTTCCAGCACCTGTGCCGCCAATAGTCCATTGTGCAATATCATCATCTGAAGAGAATTTACCTCCTCTTACTAAGTTTCCTGCAATAGGATCTGAGGTTTCAACATTCACAAGATTCGATGCTTCACTACTAAAAATTCCACCTGCACCAACTACCTTATGCTTAATTTCATATTCTCCAGCGTCAGGTAAAAACAATTCAAAAGAGTTACCTCCGATCGAATAGCCAGTTCCTTCTCCCAAATCCCAATAGTTGCTAATAACATATTCGTTACTATTGGCCGTAATTTGATATCTATTGGCAGAAATTTCCTCTACCGAAAATGTTGCATCCAACATTTGTTCTGTTACAGGTTCCTGATCGTCATAGGATTCCTGAGTACAGGAAACAACTCCTAAAGAAGTTAACATGACGAATAATCCTATATATTTTATTACAATATGTCTCATGGTTTTATTTTTTGATCTTTAATAAGGATTTTGAGTTAAACCGCTATCTGAATCCAGTTCTGATTGTGGAATTGGCAGGTACTTTTTATTCTCAGACCATGTGTTTGTTCTGTACTCGTTTGGAACAAGTGTAGTTGAAGCCAATCCGGTACGAATCAAATCCCAGTAACGCTTGCCTTCTCCCACAAATTCCAAACGACGTTCCTGAATAATATTATCAACTGAAGCAGTGATACTACCAACACCTGCTCTACCTCTAACTTCATCTAAATAAGTTTGAGCGCTTCCTGATCCTGATACTCCTCTTGCTAGCAATTCAGCTGCATTTAGTAAGGTTTCCGAATATCTATAAACTCTTAGGTTATTGTTGTAGTTCATGTCTGGTGAAGCTGAAGCACCTTCATTACCATTGGCTCTTGGAAGATATTTTTTCAAGAAGTTTCCAGTATCCTGATAACGTCCTTCATATGTAGCTCCAGTTTGAGCAGAATAAGTTGCGAAATTTAAAATCCCTCCATTTTTTCGTTGGTCACTATCTTCATATAAGTCGTACACTTCTTGACGAACTGGTTCAAATCCCCAACCTCCATCAAAGTCACTACTACCTGACAAACTGTTAATTCCAATTAACTTAGGATAAACGGTTCCTCCATCACCAATGGCATATCCCCAATCTTTACCTCCGTTATTGCTAAAATAATTCACTTCAAATATCGATTCGTCAGTCCACTCACCACTAGCTTCCCAAATGTTTGCAAAATCACTATTTAAACCATAATTCTGGCTTGAAATAATTTCGTTCATATAAGCCAAAGCAGTTGCATAACGACTTTCATCATTTTGATACATTACAGCCTCTGCGTAAACCATATATGCCATTGCCAATGAAACACGTCCTATATTTTCGCTAGTTGTTTTCATTGGCAAACCGCCATTAGCAATAGCATCTTCCAATGTTGTAACAATACCTTCATAAACTTCTCCAGCACTTAGCTGATCAGCTGTATAAGGAAAATCCAGATTCGTTTCGTAATAAGGTAAATTCCCCCATAGTTTCCACAACCACAAATAATAGTATGCTCTTAACACCTTAGCTTCTGCTAAATAAAGTGCTTTTGTTGGTTCAGTAATATCTTCAACATCATCCATATACTCAGAAACAGCATTGGCACGCTTAACACCTGAGTATAGAGTTGTCCATAAGTCGCTACAAACAATTTCAGGAGTAGCTTCATAATTAAACATCTTATGCAGAACTGCCTGATCTCCTTTATCGTTACCTCCAACATAAACATCGTCAGACATTACATCCGATACCAAATTTAATTGAACAAACTGTCCCCATGCATAATCGGTCCAAGTTAATGGATCATAAGCAGCTACAAGAGCTTCAAAAATTCGCTCTTCTGTATTATAATAATCATCTATCAAAACACTGCTTGCAGCATCAACTTCAAGGAACTCCTCTTTACAAGATCCCAAAAGGATAGAAAAAAGAACGGTAAAAATTAAAATATATTTATTCTTCATTTCTTTATGTTTTTAGTCGTTAAAAAGCCAAGTTTACACCAACTGTATATGTTCTTGCCTGTGGGTATATACCACGATCAATACCTAGAGAAGTACCTCCTGAAGAGATCTCAGGATCGAAACCTTCATACTTTGTGAAAGTGAAAAGATTTTCAGCTGCAACGTATAAACGCAAGCTTTTTACAAATGCTTTGTTAACAATATTTTTTGGTAAAGTATAACCTAGAGTTACATTCTTTATGCGCATATAATCACCCTCTTTAACGTAAAGATCTGATGACAACCAGTTGCCATTATTGTCTGAGAATGAAAAGCGTGGAACTGTATTCGATGTTCCTTCTCCTGTCCAACGGTCTAGCATATATGCAGGTAAATTGATATAACGTAAGTCTGTACGTCTTGTAGCATCATAAATGTCGTTTCCAATTGTACCTTGTAGCATCATACTAAAATCAAAGCCTTTGTAATCAATGCCAATATTTAAGCCATAAGTCCAATCTGGCATACCCTTACCAATCTTCGTACGATCTTCATCAGTAATGGTACCATCACCATTTACATCTACAAATCTAACATCACCAGGAACTGCATTTTCTTGAATTAAACCACCTTCATTATTAACATATGCATTAACTTCTGAAGAGTTTTGAAAAATACCATCGGTTTTATATCCATAGAAGAATGGGAATGGCAAACCATTTTCAGCTCTTGAGATTGTTCCAACATTCGCATAACCATCATAGTTCGCAAATCCATCAGCATTTCCAAGGTTAACCAATTCGTTTTCCAGGTAAGAAGCATTACCACTTATATTAACCTTGAGATCACCAACTTTAAATCTGTATCCAAAATCAAACTCAAGACCCCAGTTCTTCATATCTCCAACATTACCTGTTGGTTTCGACTCTCCAACATAAGAAGGAATGGCCATTGTCATCAACATTCCGTTGGTTTTCTTCTCATAGTAATCAACAGTAAAGGTCAATGCATTATCTAAGAATCCTAAATCAAGACCAATATCAGTTTGTTCTGATTCCTCCCATGCCAATAATGTATTTGCTAAACCAGATGCTTTTGTACCATTCACTAATACACCATTGCCAGGTCCGAAAGCATAATTATTTCCTGTAGAAGTGAGAGCAGTATAACCAAAAGCTCCAATGTTTTCATTACCATTTTTACCCCATGAAGCTCTCAACTTAGAAGAGGTAAACCACTCTGGACGAGAATCCATAAATGATTCTTTTGTAATGTTCCATCCAAAAGAAAACGATGGGAACGTACCATATTTTTTACCAGGACCAAAGTTTGATGAACCATCTCTACGAATAGTAGCCTGGAACATGTACTTTTCAGAGAAGTTATAGCTCAATCGAGCAAAAACAGATGATAATGTATGAGGACTCCAGGCTCCACCGCCTGCAGTTTGATCACCATTTGCAGCTGTACCGGTAGTAAAGTCAATATTCGCTTTATCACCATTCTCTTCAACCATGAACTTGTTACTTCCGCTTAAGCTACGACCAGTAGTTTTTTTCGCAGATTGTCCCAACATGATGTTGAAGTTATGCTTGTCATTAATACTCTTCTCGTATGATAAAATATTTTCTACCTGCCATGTAAATCCACGATTCATACTCGACCAAACCTTTGATTCATCAGCATAAGAAGATTTACCCAGGTAATATTCAGGAGTCCAACCATCATTGCCCCAGAAAGCCAAATCTGTACCAAATGAAGAACGAATCTTTAAATTATCCCAAATGTTTAATTCTCCCCAAAATGAAGACACAAACTTATCTGAGCTATCTTCACCACCTGGTAAAGCAAGCTGAGCTACCGGATTGGTAATTTCATTATAATCATCACCTGCAATTGTATAAATTAAACCATTTCTTGGATCGCGAACAGCTGTTGGATGGAGGGCAGCAGCAGCAGCCTGATCTTCTTCATACAAACCTAGTAGTGGAGAAAATGAGATTGCGCCTCCAAGCGCTGATCCATACTCAGAGTTTGTTCCAATTCCTTTAGAATTTATTCTTGTGTAGGCAATATTAATCCCAGCAGTAAATTTATTTAGGAAGTTACGATCCTTATTATCCAAAAGATTATAAGTAGTATTTGATCTCAATGAAATTCTCTCATAGTTCGAACGATCGAAATTTCCACCAACGATACCATCTTGTTTATAATAACCACCTGAGAAATAGTAAAGAACTTTATCACCGCCACCACTTACACTTACCTGATGATTTTCAACAGGAGCATTGTCATAAAATACCAAATCTTGCCAGTCAGTACCTTCTCCCAATGCATAAGGATCGTCGTATCTTCTCTCTTCTCCTGAGTTTACCAACCCTTCGTTAATTAATAAAGCATATTGCTGAGCATTTAGCACATCTCTTTTGTTCCACTTATTCTGCCAACCTCTTGAGAAATCATAGTTTACAGATAACTTTCCTTTACTACCATTTTTGGTTGTTATTAAAATAACTCCATTAGCAGCACGAGCACCGTATACAGCACCCGATGCAGCATCTTTTAAAACTTCTACAGATTCAATATCGCTAGGATTCAGATAATCAATTCCTCCACCAATTGGCATTCCATCTACAATGTATAGTGGATCACTATTATTAATTGTACCGATACCACGTATTCTAACCTGAGAAGAAGCTCCTGGTTGTCCTGAAGTTGAAGTAACTGTAACCCCTGATGCCAATCCTTTCAATGCATTATCAATACGAACAGGTGCAATATTTTCCAGATCTTCAGAAGATACTTTTGCAATTGAGGCGGTTACCACACTTTTTTTCTGAACACCATAACCTACAACCACAACTTCGTCCAATCCTGTGGTTTCTGTTTCAAGAATTACATTAATTTCGGTTTTCTCGCCCACAAGAACTTCCTGAGTTGAAAAACCAATAAGGGAAAATACCAAAACATCTTCTTTGGATGCCTCAATTTTAAACTTCCCATCAAAATCTGTTGAAGTACCAATAGTAGTGCCTTTTATCACTACCGATGCAAAAGGCAAAGCAACACCATCTTCCGATGATCGCACAATACCATTTACCGTATGTTTCTGTGCAAATGTCTGCAGACAAAACATCGCCAGAATTAAAAACAAGACTGTTTTTTTCATAGATTATTAGTTAAGATTTATATAAAATGATTTGTATTTGTTTACAAACCCTGAGTTAGATTCTTTCTATTGTAAATTCTGTTTCTTTTTCTTCTTGATTTCCTGCTGCATCGACCACAGTACAGGTTAATGTGTAAACACCAGCTTCGGCAAATTCATTAATCACAATCTCGAAGTCTAGTTTTACTGATTTTTGTCCTTTAATTGTTGGCAATTCATTTCCATTTTTATCTGTATCCGATTGACTATTAAAACTGAATTCTTCTACCGTTTTCACTGATTTTGCCCCTGACATTTGAATGCTAATCACATAATTATTGAGCTCAATATCGTCTGAGGCATCAATCTCAACTGTAAGGTCACTTCCTGCATTAAAAGATGAATTTGAAGCAGGAGCTATGATCGTAATTGTTGGTTTTTGCTTGTCAATATCATCTACTTTTTCACCATCGCTGCTTCCACCTCCACAAGCAGTTAGGTATAGTAATCCTACTAGGAATAAAATTGTATTCTTAAGTTTCATAAATGCTTTATTTAAATGGTTGGGACTATTTTACAATCATCACCTTAATGGTTTCACTTGATTGATAACTTCTGATATTTAGCAAGTAAGTACCAGAAGGAAATGGCTTAACATCTATAGTTGTACTTTGAGAGGAAACTAATTCTGAAACTAACTGTGATCCTCTCATATTAAACAATTTGATTTCTTTCTGTGAAAAATCTTCGAAATCAATTTTTAGCAGATCGGAAGTTGGGTTCGGATAAACCCTCATTTTCATGTTAAGAATATCATCCTCTATTCCTGTTGGCACATCGAAGGAGATCCAGTTTAAATTGTGTTCGCCAGATATGGATACTAATCTTAAAACAGTTTTTCCTTGTGGCAAGTCAACACTTATCGATTTTGTTTGCCATGACTGCCATCCATTTGTACTTCCAAAATAGATACTTTCATTTTCCACCAAGCCACCATCTTCGGAAGTAATTACCTGAACATTAGCACTTTTGGCTGTAGCAACCCTAAAGTCCATATTAAAAGTTCCAGCTTCAGGAACAAATAACAGGTATTCCAAATAATCACCATCGGAAGCATAAGCAGTATTTTTACCACCTCCAGTATCGGTGCAGTTTTCCAATTCGAATCCTTTATTAATGATATAATCCTCGGCTTGTATTTTCCCTGGGATTTCGTAGTGTTGATAAAAGTTATTTTTAACAATCACATCCGAAAAATTCTCAAGTTCTTGTTCATTCGACTTGACGCTGCTTCCATTATAGGAAATTGTAATATTTTGATTGTAAAACAAATTCTCATCAGTGATCAGAATAATCTGTTGATTGTTATCTGTGTTAATATATAGGTCAGAAATATCGATACTCGTACCATTAACCTCCAATTCAAATTCATTACTATTAATATCATTTTCTTGAGACGTGATTGGCTTGTTAAAGTCAAGATAGATCTCATTATCGATTGTTGCAGAACTAGCTTTCAAAAGTTTGAAAGGTACATCTGCTACGTTACCGGTTTCAATCAAAGTGAAATAATTTACATTTAGAGTACCTCCATCGAAAACCAATCTCACTTTAATTTCCCCTTCAGGTAAAATGATATTTTCAATAGTTGTTGTTTGAAAAGTTTTCCAACCTCCGGTAGATGGTACCTCAAAAACATCGGTTGCACGCTTTCCATTCACTTCAATGTGCATGTTTGCATTACTTTCGCTGGCTGTGCGTATTTCAAGTTTATAATTAGCATGAGCTTGAGATTGAATTGTATATTGCAACCATTCTCCTTTGTCAACCCAACCAACATTGTATCCGTTAGTGGCTTCAGTATCGCTGCATTTTTCAATATCAACTCCATCATTTCGATATTCCCACCCAATATTCCATGCTTTAAATTCATTCGTATTCAGGTGGTAATTGGCTGTATCAACATCGAAATAAGCGGAATTGTTTCTTCCCAAATCGTAATCAACGGCAAAGATCTTTTCTCCAGTTGAATGATCTTTAAAAGGAAGTGTTTCTGTAGAATGAGGCTGACGAATTAAGGCGTCGATCACATCTCTTTGGATGGTACAATTCTCGAATCGGTGATTATCCGCAAAAGTCATTACTGCATTATAAGCCTCATCAGCCGTAATGCTACCATTGCCTTTCCACATTTCAATTAACTTTGTATAATCTTCGTTGGTTGTAACCTTAAGAACATTGTTTATACCAGATTTTTTAACTGGCCACCAGGACCAACCTACATTATTTCTCTCTGATAGAGCAACTAAATTTGTAAACCATGTATTCGAGTTCTCTCCTGTTTCTCCTAACCAGATTGGTCGGTTGTGTTCCTCTCTAAAATCTGTAATCCATTTTAAGGCATTTGCATCATTGTAATTCCAATATTTGTGGAAGCTGTATGCCATATTATCGTCCCATGCTGGTGTTAATCCTGAGAAATCGTTAGCCCATGAGTTCCCTTCAATATAAATGATGTGATTTGGATCTACAGCTCTAATTGTATCGGTAATTCTTCCATACAATTCTCTAATTTGTGAGTTATTGCCTTCTGGAAATGTCCAGTTGATCTCGTTAATTAAATCGTAGCCTCCTATCCACTCAGAATCGGCATATCGCTCGGCAAGTTTGCGCCAAAGTGCTACAGTTTTATCTTTGTTTAAATCACTTTCCCAAAGCGATGGTTTTGTATCATCATAATCAGAGATATCCGCATTAGCTCCTTGACCTCCTGGAGCGCCATGTAAATCCAAGATTAAATACATTTGATTCTCTTCACACCATGATAACAGATCATCTATCATTGAAAAACCTTTGTCTTTCCAAGTGATTTCTCCTTGCACAGGTTCTTCCTCGATTGGCGGAGTAAACCATTTGTAATGCATGGCGACTCTAACCGAATTAAAGCCCCATGCAGCCATTGAATCAACATCAATTTTTCTGAAGTGATTTGCTAACCAAGCTTCATAAAACTCTTCAGTTCTGGTTTCTCCTATGGTTTCTTCTAATTTTTGTCTGAATTCATGTTGAGTGCCAGCCACATCAGCACTTTGCATCATATAGCCTTCCTGCAACATCCAGTTACCAGTACCTATACTTTTTATAATAAAGTTCTCACCATTGCCATCGACTATACTTTTTCCATCAACATGAAGATATCCTTGAGCTTTTAATGATATCGTATGCGTTAATAAAAGCAAGCTCAGAAAAAGTGCAGTGGTAAACACTTGTTTGAAAATTGATGTGGTCATGATTAATTTTTGTTTAGGTTTAACGCAAATATATTAGCGTCTACTCCCCAAACATGAGATTGCATCCACTCAAATACTCCTCAAACGATTTCAGGCACTACTCAAAACCACTCAAAACACCACTCAATATTGAATATGAAACCTTTACACAATTGATTATTTTTGTGTAAAATGAGAGAAAAGAGCTAATATCAGTGCCCTTTTTTACAAATCCATTAAATATTTCTGCAAAGAAACATTAGAATCGAGTTCTAATTTTTTTCTTAATCGGTATCGATCATTCTCAATGGCACGTGTTGTTTTGTGCATAAATTCAGCAATTTCTTTCGAGGTAAGATTCATACGTACATAAGAAGCAACTTTTACTTCCGAAAGACTAAGTGAAGGATGTTTCTCGCGCAACTTTGTAATGAATTCATTGTACATCTTATCTAAACGAGGTTCCAGAAACTTCCATTCTTTGTCGTCGTTTATTTCCTTGTCAATTTCATCAATTACAAATTGTAAACCCTTTTTAACTGCGGGCATTGCTTTGGTAGCAAGGGCAAGTATTTTGGTTTTGTATTCAAGCAAAACTCTATTACGATTGATTGTGTGGAAGGTTAACTTTTGAAGTTCCGATTCCGCCTTGTCTTTCTCTAATTCGGCAATCTTCTTCTGATTTAAGGCCTGTTCACCTAAGAATTTACTTCTTAACAATCTCATTCTATAAGCATACACTGCATAGGTAAGGCTGGCAATTAGTACAATAATACAACTTATAAACCACCAGGTTTTCCAGTAAGGAGGCAATATCTTTATTCTAAGCTCTGCAATATTATCTCCAAAAAGTTTATCGTTATTCGAAGCTTTCACTTTAAAAGTGTAGGTTCCATTTTTAAGGTTTGTATATGAAACAAAACGCTGATCAGAATCAGTAAAATACCAATTGTCATCAAATCCTTGCAATTTGTATTGATACTGACATTTTTGAGGATGGGTATAATTCAATGCAGCAAATTCCAACGAAAATACCTTATCAGAATAATTCAGCTCAATTTCGTTGGTATATGAAATATCCTTGCTAAGTTTTATTCTTCTGTTAATGGTATCGCCAGGTAAAACTTCTTGATTCAAAATTTTCAGCTGAGTAAAATATACGGGAGGAACTTCCTTATTAAAAGTAAGGTTTAGCGGATTAAAACGATCCAGACCATTTGTTGAACCAGCTAAAAACGATCCATCTTCCAATTGAATAAAAGCCTGTGCATTAAATTCATTTGATGATAGGCCATCGGAACTGTTAAAAGACAAAAATTCTTCATCACCTTTTTTCAAAAGTGCTATTCCATCGTAAGTAGTTACCCAAATGCCTTCCTGATTGTCTTCCAATATACCAAGCACAATCATGCCAGGCAAACCATTTTCCGTTGTGAATTGTTTAAATTCCTTCTCTTTTTTATCGTATCGGAACAAGCCATTGCCTTCGGTTCCTATCCAAACCTTTCCCCATCTATCCTGGAACAATGCCTTTATCACACCTTTTGTGGTGAATGCACTTTTCGAAGAAATACGAAGTACTCTTGTCACTTGCCTATCGTAAACAAATACTCCTAAACCTTCGGTACCAAACCAAATGTCGCCATCCGAATCTTCCAATATCGACATTACATTTGCATGCCCAATTTTAATCAGTTCATTGGAGCCAGGGCCAATATTCTTAAAATTCTCAGTTGTGGTATTAAAAATATCAACACCTCCACCCAACAAACCTAACCAGTTGGTCCCTTTGCTATCGGAAAGTATGGTCCATACATTTTCGGAATGAATGGCTTTGTTGTTTTCCTGATTCTGATGATAATGTCGGAATGAGTTGGTTTTATAATCATATATATTTAAACCTGCGTTGTATGTCCCTATTAGTATGTTACCATACTGATCCTCTTCTAAACTTGTAATAACATTTCCCGAGACACTGCTCTCATCATTACTTTGATTATAAAAATGAGTGAACTTGTTATTTTGATCTACACGGTGCAATCCTGAACCATCAGTTCCAATCCAAATGTTTTTCTTCGAATCCTGTAAAAGACACAAAACCGATTTACCTTCGAAAAAGGATTGAATATTTTTAGAGAGTTTCTGATTGGTAAACTTCTTCAAAAAAGGATCGTAATAAGCAACACCTTTATCAAATGTTCCCACCCATATTCTTCCCGTTTTATCCTTTATTAACGAGTAAACCTGATTGCTTGAAAGATCAAATTCTCCTGTATCTGCTACAATGTATTCAAAAGAGTCATCATAAGGATTGATAATATTTATGCCATCCCCATCGGTGGCAATCCAAATTTTACCATCAGAATTTAATACCATTTCTCCATTTAGGATATCAGTGCTTAGCCCACTATTCTTTTCGGTGTATAGGATTGTTTCATTGGTAGTTCTATTATACTTGTACAATCCATGTTGACTTGCCGATATCCAGATATTACCCAAATGATCTTCCAATAATCTTTTTCGGTAATTACTCGATTCAGTATCCTGAATGTATTTTATTGATGTAAAAACACCTTTTTCAAGATCGAACTTCTGAATATCGTTTTCCCATGTGGCAATATATAATTCACCATTTTTGGTTTCGAGAATATCATTAATTAGATAAGAATTTATTCCCTTAGGAGTATTGTTGGGTATGAATACTTTGAAATTATCCTCAACTCTATTATATAATGCCAATCCATAGCTACTGCCTACACAAATGGTTCCATCCTTTAATTTTTCTAAAGCATAAACCTGTTCACCAATTGCTTCTTCCTGTCCGTATCGCACAAATTCATTTGTTCTTGGGTCGAACCGATTTACACCATTTTTATAGGTTCCCACCCAAATAAAACCATTATTATCCTCTTCCAGAGATAAAATTCTATTTCCTGATATCGATTTAGGATCAGATGTATTTCTAAATACCTTGATTTCGTATCCATCGAAACGACATAAGCCATCCCTTGTTCCAAACCACATAAAACCAGTTTCGGTTTGCAGAATACACTCAATGTTATTGTGAGGTAACCCATGTTCTTTTGTAATTTGAGTAAAGTTGTATTGCGCCTGAAGAACTGTTGAAAATAACAGTAATAAAATGGTTAAATAGTGCTTGGTTTGTAGTAGTAGTGGTTTCATCAAAAAGGGATTATTGATGCTCAAATATACAATATTTAGGAGTTTTGCAAAATTGACAACTTTAAGCTTTATACTTTTCTCGAATCTCAATAATAAAATAATACGTTTTAGTTTTATTATAAAAATCAAGACACCTATTCGGATACCAACAAAACCTTTATTATTGATTTTTAAACACTTAATCCCGAACTCTGACTCCCTGCAGCTCCACATAACATAAAAGCCCTTAAGTTGTTAACTTAAGGGCTTTTGTAATGTTATTTCAAATTCCTATTACTTATTGTTCAGAATATTTCAAACCTTCAAAATCTTTATAATATTTTTGAATCTCAATTAATCTCTTTTTCATGTTTTTAACAACATCTTCATAAGCAGGATCACCAAATACATTATGAATTTCATTAGGATCTTTTTCCCTGTCATATAGCTCCCATTCATCAACATCATTATAGAAATGTATTAATTTATATTCCTCAGTAACAATAGCATAATGACGTTTCACCATATGAATTGATGGATATTCATAGTAATGATAATAAACTGCATCTCTAAATCCTTCTGATTGACCTTTAAATAATGGCAACAAACTTTCTCCTTGCATATCTTCTGGAGGTGTAATTCCTGCAGCCTCAAGAAAAGTTTGTGCAAAGTCTAAATTCTGCACCATTTGAGTATTTGTGATTCCAGATTTTATCACATTTGGCCATTTTATTAGCAATGGTGTTTTAAAGGATTCATTATAAGCAAAACGCTTATCAAACCATCCGTGTTCTCCCAAGTAAAATCCTTGATCGGATGTGTAAACAACAATTGTATTTTCATCCAATTTATTCTCCTCTAGATAATCCAATACACGTCCCACTCCTTCATCAACAGCAGCAATACATCCGAGGTAATCTTGCATATATCGCTGGTATCTCCAATGCATTAAGGAAGTTTCATCCATATTCGGATACTCTTTCTTAAATCTCTCATTAATTGGACCATAATGTTTATCCCATGATTCTCTCTCCTCATCAGTCATTCGATTGTACTCTTTTAGGAAGGCAGATTTATCCCATTTCATGTATTCAGGAATACCCAATTCATCCATAACTTCCGGATATATCTTAGAGTCTCCAGCATAATTCATATGCTTTACTAGATTCATCTCTGCAGTTCGAGCGGCAGTTCCGCGATTATCAAACTGATCAAATAAAGTCTCAGGTTCCTTAAATGTCTTTGATGTATACTCAGCCTGGTGTCTTGGAGCTGGAAACCATTCCCTATGGGGTGCTTTATGCAAATACATCAATAAAAAAGGCTTAGTGTCATCACGATCTTTTTCAAGCCAATCAATAGTCATATCAGTTATTAAATCGGTAGTATAACCTGTAACATTAATTTTCCCTTCATGAGCTGTGAAAAAATCAGGAGCATAATAACTACCCTGATCGTCAAGAATTCTGAACTGATCGAATCCTTTAGGATTGTTTCCAAAATGTAACTTCCCGAACATAGCAGTTTGGTAACCTGCATTTTGTAATATTTGTGGAAAGGTTACCTGTGTCGTGTCAAATGGGACCTGATTATCAATTTTTCCATTTAAATGACTGTGTTTCCCTGTCAGAATAACAGCTCTCGATGGAGCGCATATTGAATTGGTTACACATGCATTTGTAAATCGAATTCCTTCGGATGCAATACGATCAATATTTGGAGTCTTCGTAAGATCTGAACTGTATGCACTAATAGCCTGATATGCATGATCATCTGACATGATAAACAGAATATTCGGACGTTTATCTTTAATTTTTTCTTCACAGGAAAGAAATAAAACTAATATAACAATGCAAATAAAATATCTCATATAATGAATCTTTTAATTATCTGATTTTTCTTAAACTTATTCCACTCAATATTGTTGTCCCCTCAATAGGTATAAATTTCACTGTAATACCTTTATTATCTTTTACTTCAACAACTATCTTTTTTTCAATTGCTGATCG